>FYBJ01001423.1_pt1 | contig 52969 bp, 47 predicted proteins | sample 1134611 | NCBI WGS metagenome assembly FYBJ01 (sample SAMEA104116008, study PRJEB20421) | marine metagenome | isolation source: marine
GCGATCACCCGGATCGACCGGTTCGTGTGCGACGTGAAGGATAGCCAGTTCGGTGCCGGGCTGCATGTCTGGGGGCGGGTGACACAGGCGCAGAAGGCGTTCGATGTGGCCCCGTCGGCAGCGGCCGAACGCCGCGCGCTGATTGCGGCCCTGGGCGGGCAGCGGATCGACAGCGGACCGTCCGGTTCGCCTTATCGAGGGCGAGCAGACGTGCTGCCCACCGGGCGCAACCTTTTTGCCACCGACCCGCGCAGCGTGCCGACGCGGGCGGCCTATGCGCAAGGCGTGACACTGGCCGAGGAGCTGATCCGGCGGCATTTGCAGGACGAAGGCGACTGGCCCAAGGGGCTGGTCGTGGACCTTTGGGGCTCGGCCACGATGCGCACCGCGGGCGAGGAGTTCGCCATGGCGCTGCATCTTCTGGGCGTGCGCCCGGTCTGGGACAAGGGGTCCGAGCGGGTGTCGGGGATCGAGGTGCTGCCCATCGCCGAGCTGGACCGGCCGCGTATCGACGTGACATTGCGTGTCTCGGGTCTCTTCCGCGATGTGTTTCCCACGCTCTCGGCGCTCTTTTCCCAGGCGGTCCGCACCCTGGCCGCGCGGGATGAGGCATCCGACTGGAACCCTTATGTCGCCACCGGGGGCGCGCGGGTCTACGGCCCCGCGCCCGGCCAGTTCGGCGTCGGTATGGGTGCGCATATGGGCGATTATTCCGATGCCGCGCGCGCGAAGGCTGGCGAGGCATGGCTGGCCGCATCAAGTTGGGCACTGGACGGCGAGGTACCAAGGCAGGACGGCGATGGTCTGCGCGCGCGTGTGGCGCAGGCGGATGTCTTCGTGCATCTCCAGGATCTGCCCGAAACGGACATTCTGCTGGCCGAGGACTATGCCGCCCACGAGGCCGGGTTTGCAGCCGCCCAAGCGATTGCAGGCGGGCAGGCATCGCTCTATCATCTGGACGCGACGGACCCCGCGGCCCCCCGTGCGCGCGGCCTGACCGAAGAAATTGCCCGCGTCGTTCAGGCCCGTGCCGCCAACCCGGACTGGATTGCCGGGATGCAGCGCCACGGGTTCCGGGGTGCGGCCGAAATTGCCGCCACGCTCGAGAACATGTCCGCCTTTGCGCAACTGGCGCATGTGGTGCCCGCGCATCTTTTTGATCTCTATTACAAGGCGACGCTGGGCACGCCACAGGTCACCGCCTTCATGGAAGACGCCAATCCCGACGCGCTGGCCGCGATGCGGGCGCGGTTTGCCGCTCTTCACGAGGCCGGGTTGTGGCGCTCGCGGCGCAACTCGATCCTGGCCGCGATCGAGGCGGCGGAATGAGCGCGGCACGGGTCAGAGGCTGGTGCCCGGGGGCGTATCGCCCGATGATGTCGGGGGACGGGCTGGTGGTGCGCGTGCGGCCCATGCTGGGCGAGCTTTCCGCAGCGCAGGTGCAGGGTCTGTGCGATGCCGCCGAGCGGTTCGGCAACCGGACGCTCGACCTGACATCGCGGGCAAATGTGCAGATACGCGGCGTCGCCGAGCCCGATCATGCGCCGCTGATCGAGGCGCTGTCCGCGCTTGGCGTGCTGGACGAGGCACCGCAGATCGAGGCGCGGCGCAATATCATCCTTGCGCATGACCGGCGGGATGGCGACCTGACCGACCGGCTGGCGCGGGGGCTGATGCGCGTATTGCCGGAGTTGCCGGAGCTGCCTGCCAAATTCGGGTTTGCGATCGACACGGGGCGCATCGCCGGACTGGCGGATGCCTCCGCTGACATCCGCATCGAGCTGGGCCGGACCGGTGCGGTGATCGTGCGCGCCGATGGTGCGGCCAATGGCAAGGCCGTGACCGCCGAGACTGCCGTCGGGGCGGTCACAGAGCTGTGCCAATGGTTCGCCGAAAGCAGTGGCGGCACATCGGGGCGCATGGCCCGGCATTTGGCGCAGACCGGGCTGCCCGCGGCATGGCAGGACACGCGGCCTCGCGCGCAAACTACAGTGCTTCAGCCGGGGCAGGCACCGATGGGCCGGATCCTCGGCGCCCCGTTCGGGCAGGTCGAGGTCGGAGCGTTGCGCGCCGTTCTGGAGGCCAGCGGTGCGACGGCGCTGCGGGTCTTGCCGAACCGGCTGTTCCTGCTGGTGGGCGCGGGCGAGGGCTTTGACACGGCAGGGTTCGTGACGGGCCCCGATGATCCGCTCCTGGCGATCCACGCCTGCCCCGGCGCGCCCCTCTGTCCGCAGGCCGAGGTCGAGACCCGCGCCATGGCACGGCGTCTGGCCGCCGATTTGCCCGAGGGTACCGGCCTGCATGTCTCGGGCTGTGCCAAGGGCTGTGCGCATCCGCGCGCGGCGGCACTCACGCTTGTGGGTGCCACGGGCAAGTTCAACCTTGTCAGGAATGGCGCGCCGTGGGATGAGCCCAGCGAAACCGGGCTCTGGCCCGCGAATTCAGTCCAACTTTTCGGGTCCCAGTGATGCCTTACGAATACGAAAAAGACGGTGCCGCGATCTATCTCGAGAGCTTTGCGACGATCCGGGCCGAGGCCGATCTGGATCGCTTTGCCACCGATGATGCACAGGTCGTGGTGCGGATGATCCATGCCGCCGGAATGGTGGGCCTTGAGCGGGACGTGAAGATCGCCCCTCGCATGGTCGCCGCCGCACGCTCGGCACTGGAGGCCGGAGCGCCGATCTTGTGCGACGCCTACATGGTAAGCGAGGGCGTGACCCGCAAGCGCCTTCCGGCGGACAATGACGTGATCTGCACCCTGCGCGACCCTTCGGTGCCCGACCTCGCGGCGCGCCTCGGGACCACGCGCTCGGCTGCGGCTCTCGAACTGTGGCGCGACCGGCTGGATGGGGCGTTGGTGGCCATAGGCAACGCCCCGACGGCACTTTTTCACCTGCTGGAGATGCTGGAGGACCCGGCCTGTCCGCGCCCTGCGGCAATCATCGGCTGCCCGGTGGGGTTCGTGGGCGCGCGCGAGAGCAAGGACGCGTTGTGGGAGGCCAGCCCGGTGCCGTCGCTGATCGTCGAGGGCCGTCTGGGTGGCAGCGCCATCACGGTTGCCGCCATCAACGCCATCGCGAGCCGGATCGAATGAGCGGGACGCTTCATGGAGTCGGCCTCGGCCCGGGCGATCCCGGGCTGATGAGCGTGCGCGCCGACCGCCTTGTGCGCGGCACGCGCCACATCGCCTTTTTCCGCAAGGCGGGCCGCGACGGGCGCGCGCGCGCCATCGTTGACGGCCTGCTGCGCGAGGATGCGATCGAATGCGCGATGGAGTATCCCGTCACCACGGAAATCCCCCTGTCCGATCCGCGCTACAATGAAGTGCTGTCGTCTTTCTATGCTGATTGCACCGGGCATCTTTGCGCCCTGGTGAACGCGGGCGAGGATGTGGTGGTGCTCTGTGAAGGTGATCCGTTTTTCTATGGGTCATTCATGCATCTCTTCACGCGCCTGAAGGACTCCATTCCGGTTCAGGTCGTGCCCGCGATCACCGGCATGTCGGCGGCCTGGACGGCAAGCGGCGCGCCGATCACCTGGGGCGACGACATCCTGTCGACCGTCATGGGCACTCTGGACGAGGCCACGCTGACCCGTGCCATGACCGATGCCGATGCGCTGGTCGTCATGAAGATAGGGCGCAACCTGCCCAAGGTGCGACGCGCGCTGGAGGCCAGCGGCAAGGCGGCGCGCGCGGTACTGGTGGAGTATGCCAGCATGGACGGCCAGACCGTGCGCCCCCTGTCCGAAGTGACCGAAGACAACCTGCCTTATTTCTCGATCATCGTCGTGCACGGACAGGGGCGGCGGCCATGAGCGGCTGGGTCGTAATCGCGGGGCTGGGGCCGGGGGCCGAGGGCTGTATCACGCCAGACGTGCAGGCCGCGATCGCCGAGGCCACGGACATCGTCGGCTACATTCCCTATGTGCGGCGGATCATGCCGCGCGTTGGTCTGACCCTGCATGAAAGCGACAACCGCGTGGAGCTGGAGCGCGCGGCTCATGCGCTGGAGATGACGCAGGCGGGCCGTCGGGTGGTGGTGGTAAGCTCCGGTGATCCAGGCGTCTTTGCCATGGCTTCGGCGGTATTCGAGGCGGTGGAGAACGGGCCGGAGACGTGGCGCAACCTCGATATTCGCGTGCTGCCCGGGATCACCGCGATGCTGGCGGCTGCGGCGCGCGCGGGAGCCCCCCTGGGGCATGATTTCTGTACCATCAATCTCAGCGACAATCTCAAACCCTGGGCACTGATCGAAAAGCGTCTGCGGCTGGCGGCCGAGGCGGATTTCGCCATGGCTTTCTACAATCCGCGCTCCAGAGCGCGGCCCGAGGGGTTCGGGCGGGTTCTGGATCTGCTGCGCGAGATATGCGAGCCGGGCCGGGTTATGATCTTTGCCCGCGCCGTCACCACACCCGACGAGGGACTGCGCGTCGTGACCCTGGCCGAGGCCACGCCAGAGATGGCGGACATGCGTACGGTTGTACTTGCGGGGTCGTCGCTGACACGGGTGATCGCGCGTGACGGCGCGCCCTTTGTCTATACGCCCCGCTCGGTGGCACCGGCATGAGCGAGCCAGTCCATCACTTGGGCGATCGTGGTCGCCTCGAGTCGTGGGGGGATCGGCGGGCGGTCGATCATGATCACCGGCAGGGTCAGCGCGCGCGCCGCGGCGATCTTGGCATAGGCGCCGGTGCCGCCCGCGTTCTTGGACACCACGAGGTCGATCGCGTGCTCGCGCATCAGGGCCATGTCGCTCTCGGTATCAAACGGCCCGCGCGCCACGATGACCCGCGTGTCCGGCAGGGGCAGCGGCGCTTGCGGGGCTTCGACGAGACGCAGGGTATAGCGGTGCCCGGGCCGGATCGCGAATTCGGCCAGGTGCATTCGTCCGACGGCCAGAAAGACATTTACGCGGTCGCGGTCCAGTGCGGCCACAGCGCCGGCCATGTCCGGCACATGGGCCCAGCGGTCCCCGGGTTGGGCGCGCCATTCAGGCCGCGTCAGCGCGATGAGCGGCACGCCGGTGGCGGCGCTGGCAGCAACGGCATGGGTGCTCATCTGCGCGGCAAAGGGATGGGTGGCGTCCACCATATGAGTGATGCCTTCGCGGTGCAGATAGCCGGCCAGACCCTCGACACCGCCAAACCCGCCGATGCGCAGAGGCAGCGCCTGGTCGCGCGGCCGTGCGACGCGGCCGGCCAAGGACACGGTGCCGGTCACGCCCGCCGCATGGACGGCGCGGGCGAGTGCTGTGGCTTCGGTCGTGCCGCCGAGGATCAGGAGGTTGGGCGAAATGGCTGATGCTCCATGGATGACGATTATTGGACTGGGCGAAGATGGACTGGACGGTCTGTCCTTGGCAAGCCGTTCGGCGCTGGAGGCGGCCGAGGTTATCATGGGCCCTGCGCGGCACCTGGGGTTGGTGCCCGACACGGGTGCCGAGCGGATCGAATGGCCGGTGCCCTTTGCGGGCGGGATCGAGCGGTTGAAAACGCTGCAGGGCCGCCGGGTGGCCGTGCTGGCCTCGGGGGACCCGTTCTGGTTCGGGGCGGGTGCTGTGATCGCGCGCCATTTTCGGCCCGCAGAGTGGGTGGCCCATCCCGGGCGGTCCACCTTCTCACTGGGCGCGGCGCGGCTGGGCTGGAGCCTGGAACGGACCGTGTGCCTGGGTCTGCATTCCGCGCCGCTGTCGCGCCTGCGCCCGCACCTTGCTCCGGGGACGAGGGCGCTGGTGTTGTTGCGCGATGGTGATGCGGTGGCGGCTCTGGCCGCCGAGCTTGTGGCGCATGGGTTCGCAGACAGCCGGGTGACGGTGATGGAGGCGCTGGGCGGGCCGAAGGAACGGATCACGCATCATGTGGCCGGACGCCTGGAGGGCCGCTTTGCCCATCCGGTCTGTGCCGCGATAGACGTGGCCGATGGTGGTATGGCGCTGACCTGTGCGTCGGGGCAGCCCGATACCGTGTTCCGGACCGACGGGGTGATGACCAAACGCCCGGTGCGGGCGCTGACACTTTCGGCGCTGGCACCGCGCCCGGGCGAGCGCCTGTGGGACATCGGCGGTGGCTCGGGTACGGTGGCCATCGAGTGGCTGCTGGCACACCCGGCCAACACCGCGCTGACCATCGAACCGCGCGCCGACCGAGTGGCGATGATCCGGGAAAATGCCGACGCACTTGGCGCGGACCGGTTGGAAATCGTCGAGGGCCGCGCGCCCGAGGCCTTCGCGGGGCTTGCGCTGCCTGATGCGGTTTTTGTCGGTGGTGGGCTGAGTTCGGCGCTGCTGGATGTGCTGGAGACCGCGCTGCCCCCCGGCACGCGGATGGTGGCCAACGCGGTGACGCTGGAAAACGATGCGCTGCTCGGACAATGGCATGTCCGCAAGGGCGGCGAGCTGATGCGGATCGAGATTGCGCATTCCGCGCCGCTGGGCGAAAAGCGCGGTTGGAAATCGGCATACCCGGTAACGCAATGGAGGGGAGAGCTGTGATCGTGGCAGGGTTCGGATTTCGGCACGCGGCCACGGCTTGGAGCCTCACCGATGCACTGGCGCGTGCCATGGGGGATGCGATCCCGAGCCATTGCGCCACGGTGGAGGACAAACATACCCATGCCGCGTTTCGCACCTTTGCAGAGGAGGCCGGGCTGACCATCCTGCCGGTGTCGGGCGCAGCACTTGCCGCGCAGGACACGCGAACGCAATCGCAGGCGTCCCGAGCGGCCCATGGCACTGGTTCGGTGGCCGAGGCCGCAGCACTGGCCGCGGCCGGGCCGGGCGCACGGCTTCTGGCACCCCGGATGATTTCAGGCGACAGGCTGGCCACATGCGCCATCGCGACAGGAGAGGCATCATGACCGTTCATTTCATCGGCGCAGGCCCCGGCGCGCCGGACCTTCTGACGCTGCGCGGGCACGACCTGATCGCATCCTGCCCGGTCTGTCTCTATGCCGGGTCGCTGGTGCCCGAGGCGATCCTGGACCACTGTCCCGAAGGCGCGCGGATCGTGAACACCGCACCGATGGACCTCGATGCGATCATGGCCGAATGTCAGGCCGCCACTGCGGCGGGTCAGGACGTCGCCCGGCTGCATTCGGGAGACCTTTCGGTCTGGTCCGCGATGGGCGAGCAGGTCCGCAGGCTCGAGGGTCTGGGCATTCCCTATACGGTGACGCCCGGCGTGCCCGCCTTTGCTGCCGCCGCCGCGAGCCTGGGCACCGAACTGACCAAGCCGGGGCTGGCGCAGTCGGTGATCCTGACCCGCACGCAGGGGCGTGCCTCGTCCATGCCGGAGGGCGAGACCCTGGCCAATTTCGCCGCCACCGGCGCCACGCTGGCGCTGCATCTGAGCATCGGAAACCTGGCGCGGGTCGTGGCCGAACTGGTGCCGCATTACGGGGCCGAGTGTCCGGTGGCGGTGGTCTACCGTGCCAGTTGGCCGGACGAGCGGATCGTCCGGGCCACTTTGGAGACCGTCGAAGAGGCCATGGATGCGGGTATCTCGCGCACCGCGCTGATCCTTGTGGGGCCTGTGCTGGGCGATGGGGATTTCCGAGAGAGCCGGCTCTATGCCGCCGACTACGACCGCCGCTATCGCCCCCGGACCGCCGACAGCCCCTGGTCGGAATGGCGGCACGGAGATGACTGAGATGCGCGCGCCCATGCCCCCCGGCCTGATGGTATCGGCACCCTCGTCCGGCACCGGCAAGACAACGGTCATGCTGGGCCTGCTGCGGGCTCTGCGCGATGACGGTTTGACGGTGCAGCCGTTCAAGTCGGGGCCGGATTACATCGACCCGGCCTTTCATCGCGCGGCCAGCGGGCGGGCGTCGTTCAACCTCGACAATTGGGCAATGTCAGAGGGTCTGCTCGATGCGATCGCGACCCGGGCGCAGGGGGCGGACATCTGCATCGGCGAAGGCTCGATGGGGCTGTACGACGGGGTGGCGACGCGCGGGCAGGTCGGGTTCGGCTCCAGCGCCGAGACCGCGCAGCGCATGGGCTGGCCCGTGGTGCTGGTCGTCGATGTCGGCGGTCAGGCGCAATCAGCGGCGGCCACGGCGCTGGGGTTCAAGACCTATGCGCCCGATCTGCCATTTGCAGGCGTGATCCTCAACCGGGTCGCGAGCCCGCGGCACGAGCGCCTGACGCGGTTGGGGATGGAGCGTGCCGGGCTGAGCGTGCTGGGCGTGCTGCCCCGGCGCGGGGACCTGACCCTGCCCGAACGGCATCTGGGTCTGATCCAGGCCGTGGAGCATCCCGACCTTGAGGCCGCGATTGCGGGCTATGCGGACTTCCTGCGCGAGAATGTCGATCTGGCCGCCATTCGCGCCGCCGCTGCGGGCCGCGTGGCGCCCGGCGCGGGCAGGCTGCCGAAGCCTCCTGCGCAACGCATCGCGTTGGCTCGGGATGCTGCGTTCTCGTTTACCTATCCGCATCTGCTGGAGGGATGGCGCGCGGCGGGTGCGGAAATCCTGCCCTTCTCTCCGCTGGCGGACGAAGCGCCGGATGCGCAGGCCGATCTGGTCTGGTTGCCGGGCGGTTACCCGGAGCTGAACGCCGGGGCAATAAGCGCGGCCAGCACCTTCCTAGGCGGGCTGCGGCGCCATGCCGAGACGCGGCACGTGCATGGTGAATGCGGGGGCTACATGGTGCTGGGCGAGGCGCTGATCGACAAGGACGGGACGCGCCACGCCATGGCCGGGTTGCTGGGGCTCGTGACATCTTATGAGAAGCGCAAGTTCCACCTCGGCTATCGCCGCGCGGTGCTTGAGGCCCCAATGCCCGGCTTCGACGCGGGTGCGGCCCTGCGCGGGCATGAGTTCCACTATTCCACCATTCTCAAACAGCCCGACGCGCCACTGGCCGCCGTGGCGGACGCGGATGGCAAGCCTGTGCCCGAAACCGGCTCGCGACGGGGCCAGGTCACCGGCACGTTCTTTCACCTGATCACGCAGGACAGCGCATGAGCGGGTTCGTGAGCTTTGTGGGGTCAGGCCCCGGCGATCCCGAACTTCTGACCGTGAAGGCGGTGGATCGGTTGCAACGCGCCGATGCGGTGCTTTTTGACGATCTGTCGTCGGGGCCGATCCTGGCCCATGCTCGTGCCGGCGCGGACCTGGTGGGCGTGGGCAAGCGCGCGGGCCAGCCTTCGCCGCGTCAGGACCACGTGAGCCGGCTTCTGGTGGACTATGCGCATGAGGGCGGGCACATCGTGCGGCTCAAATCCGGGGATAGCGGCCTTTTTGGCCGCCTGGAAGAAGAACTCGTGGCGCTGCGCGTGGCCGGGATCGAGTATGAGATCATCCCGGGCGTGCCATCGGCCTTTGCCGCCGCCGCGGCCTGTGGCATCCCACTGACCCGGCGGCTGAGCGCGCGGCGAGTGCAGTTTGTCACCGGCCACAACGTGGACGGCGTTCTGCCGAATGATCTGAACCTTGCCGCTCTGGCTGATCCCGGGGCTTGTACAGTGGTCTTCATGGGCAAACGCACCTTTCCGGTGCTGGTCGAGGCGCTGACAGCGCATGGCCTGCCGGGCGATACGCCTGCGATCCTTGCCGAGGCGGTGGGCACCCCCGAGCAGCATATCACGCGCAGCACCATCGACGAACTGTCCGGCCAGCTGTCCCGAGATGTGGGGCACAAGCCGGCGCTGATCCTCTATGGTCCGCTTGCCGATTTCGAGGGGCCGGGATCATGATCCGAGACCTCTGGCTGATCGGGATCGGCACCGGCTCGCCGCAGCATATCACGCTGGAGGGCCGGCAGGCGCTGCGCAATGCCGCCTGCATCCTTCTGCCGCGCAAGGGAGCGGGCAAGGATGATCTGGCGGGTCTGCGCAAGGCGATCCTCGAGGCCGCGGGGGCCACGGCGCGGGTGCTGGCCTTTGACATGCCGGTACGTGACGAAAGCCTGCCGTATCTGGAACGAGTCGCGCGCTGGCACGACGAGATTGCCGCACGCTGGGGCATGACGATCGGAGCGGCGCAGGTGGACGGCCCCGTGGCGCTTCTGGTCTGGGGCGATCCGGGCCTTTATGACAGCACGTTGCGGATTGCCGAACGGCTCGACCCGGCCCCTGCCGTTCGCGTGGTTCCGGGGATCACCGCGCTTCAGGCGCTGACGGCGGCGCATAGGATTCCCTTCAACACCGTGAACGGAGCGGTGACAGTGACGACCGGCCGCCGCCTGAGGGATCACGGCTGGCCCGAAGGCGCAGACACGGTGATGGTCATGCTGGACGGTGAATGCAGTTTTCAGACGCTCGACCCGACGGGGCTGCGTATCTGGTGGGGCGGTTTTCTCGGTATGCCCGAGCAGGTGCTGGAGCATGGCCCGCTGGGTGAGATCGGTCCGCGGATCATCCAAACCCGCGCCGCCGCCCGCGCCGCGCATGGCTGGATCATGGATACGTACCTGTTGCGCCGGATCGCAGGCTGACGCGGCAATGCCCGGATTTTCATCGCCCTAGGTGTTGATCGCGGCCCTGGTTTCCATCGACGTTGGGAGTTTAGAGACGCAGGTGTCTTCGATCATGGAGACGGTATGAATATCATCGTTTGCCTTCACGGCATTCGTCATGATCGCGCAGTGGCCGAGAGCGTCTTTCAATGGCTGAAGCGCCAGAGGATCAGGCGACGGAAGAATCGGACAAGGTGGCTTTGGAAGCGCTGCGTGGTGACAGGACAGTGCAGGAGATTGCAGCAAAGCATCGGCAGCACCCGAACCACACAAGCACGTGGGTGCCTCAGGTCGTCAGAAGCAGTGGTGTCTGAAGATGGCAGCCCGTAGGGGAATCGAACCCCTCTTTCCAGGTTGAAAACCTGGCGTCCTAACCGATAGACGAACGGGCCATGCCTTGGCGTGACGCGGTACTAGGCAAAACCTTGCGCGGGCGCAAGAGGGTATTTGCGGGAAATGCCCTGCAAGTTCGCTCAGGCCGGAGCGGCGTCCTCGAGGCGCAGCTGCACACTCGTGCGGCCTTGCCAGTGGTTGAGGTCCAGCCGCCCCGCCAGATGAAAGCGCGCTCCGCCATGGGCTTCGAGTGCCGGGCCCAGAGGCCCATCGAAGGCCCCGAAGGAAATTGCGTCCATCTGTGCGCCCAGCCCGTCACCGAAGCGCAGCTTGAGATGGCTCTCGCCCACCCGCTTGGCATAGGAAATCCGCATGTCCGCAAAGACATGGCGCGGACCGGGCGCACCGGATCCAAAAGGGCCTGCGGCCTCGATCCGCTCGACCAGCTCGGGCGTTGCGGCACCAGGCATCATCAGCCCGTCAAGCCGCAGGTCGGCAGCTCCGGCCTCGCCCGCGCCCTGCCGGTCCAGCAAGTCGGACAGGCGCGCCATGGCGGGTTCCAACCGGTCGCGGGCCACGGTAAGCCCGGCGGCCATGCGGTGCCCGCCGCCCTTGATCAGAAGGCCCTCGGCCGCGAGGCGCTGGATCGACGCGCCCAGATCGATGCCCGAGATCGAGCGGCCCGAGCCCTTGCCCGTGTCGCCCTCCAAGCCGATTACGATGGCCGGGCGGTTCGCTGCCTCCTTGAGGCGGCTGGCCACGATGCCCACAACACCGGGGTGCCAGCCGTCCCCTGCCGCCCAGACAAGCGGAGCGTCCAGCCCGCGCGCTGTGGCCTGATCAAGCGCGGCGGCCCGCACGCTCGCTTCGACCTCGCGGCGCTCGGCGTTCAGCTCTTCGAGCCGTTCTGCCATGGAGCGGGCTTCGTGAGGGTTGTCCGTGGACAAGAGCCGCGCGCCCAGGTCCGCCTTGCCGATACGCCCGCCCGCATTGACCCGGGGCCCCAGCACATAGCCCAGGTGATAGGCCGCCGGGGCGCGATCCAGGCGCGCCACATCCGCCAGTGCGGCCAGCCCGGGGCGCGCGCGGGCGGCCATCACCCGCAAACCCTGGCGCACGAAGGCGCGGTTGACACCGACAAGGGGCGCGACATCCGCCACCGTGGCCAGCGCCACGAGGTCCAGCATCGCCATCAGGTCGGGGCCCCGGCGTCCGGCCTCCCGCTGTTGCCGCCCGGCCTCGACCAGCATCAGGAACACCACCGCTGCCGCGCAGAGATGCGCGAGAGCGCCGTCCTCGTCCTGGCGGTTGGGGTTCACCACGGCCAGGGCGTCGGGCAGGGTCTCGCCGCCCAGGTGGTGGTCGAGGATGATCACGTCCGCCCCGCGCGCCGCCGCCACAGGCCCGTGGCTGAGCGTGCCGCAATCGACGCAAATGATCAGGTCGTGATCGCGTGCCAGCGCCGCCATGGCTTCGTCATTGGGACCATAACCTTCGTCGATCCGGTCCGGCACATATAACGTCGCAGGCCGCCCCATCTGCCGCAGCCAGTCGATCAGAAGTGCCGCCGAGCTGCCTCCATCCACATCATAATCAGCAAAAATGGCAATCTTCTCACAGCGTTCCACGGCCAGAAGAAAACGCGCCGCCGCCGCTTCCATGTCCTTCAGCCCGCGGGGATCAGGCAACAGGTCGCGGATTTGCGGGGTCAGAAAGGCCTCGGCCTCTGCTGCCGGGACCCCGCGCCGGGCGAGCACCTGGCAGAGCGGGCGGGGCAGAGCGGTTTGTTGGGCCATGGCCTCGGCCATGCGGTCAATTTCGGGATCGGGGCCAACCCATTTGCGGCCGGTCAGGGAACGGGTGATGCCGAGAAACGCTGTCACCTCATCCTGCCTTCATCTTTCCAAAAATACTCCCGCCGGAGGCATGAAATCCGCCTCAGCCCAGCGGCTGGCGATAGGTCACCCGGCGCAGCGATCCGGACTTGGACCGCATCAGGACGGTTTCGGTTTCCACGTAGTCGGTCCGTCTCTTGATACCCGAGACGAGCGAGCCGTCGGTGACGCCGGTGGCGGCAAAGATCACGTCCGAGGTGACCATTTCATCGCGTGCGTAGATACGGTCGAAATCGGTGATCCCGGCCTTGGCGGCGCGGCCGCGTTCGTCGTCGTTGCGGAACAGCAGACGGCCCCATATCTGACCGCCCATGCATTTCAACGCCGATGCCGCGAGCACACCCTCGGGGGCGCCGCCAGTGCCCATGTACATGTCGATGCCCGTCAGCCGCGCCTCGGCGCAGTGGATCACGCCGGCCACGTCGCCATCGGGAATGAGGTAGACCGCCGCGCCGGTTTCGCGCAGCTCCGCGATCATCTCTTCGTGGCGCGGGCGCTCGAGCACACAGACCGTGATCTCGGCCGCCTTGCAGCCCTTGGCCTTCGCCAGCGCCTCGACCCGTTCGCGGGGGCTCATCCCGAGGCTCACCACGTCCTGGCGGTAGCCCGGCCCGATGGCCAGCTTGTCCATGTAGGTGTCCGGCGCGTGCAGCAGGCTGCCGCGCGGGGCCATGGCGATCACGGTCAGCGCATTGGGCATGGCCTTGGCCGTGAGCGTGGTTCCCTCGAGCGGGTCGAGCGCGATATCCACGCCGGGGCCCGTGCCGGTGCCCACCTCTTCGCCGATATAGAGCATCGGCGCCTCGTCACGCTCGCCTTCGCCGATCACCACGACGCCGGCGATGTTGAGCTTGCCCAGTTCGTCGCGCATGGCATTCACGGCAGCCTGATCGGCGGCCTTTTCATCACCGCGCCCGATCAGGTCGGCACAGGCAAGTGCGGCCTGTTCCGAGACCCGGGCCAGACCGAGTGACAGCATACGGTCGTCGAAAGCGGGTTGGCTGGCCATGTTCAGTATCCTTAGCTGTCGTTGGTTCAGACGGGTTTAGCGGTGCGTACGGTGCTGCACAAGCACGGGCTTGGCGATATGCAGCCTCCTTGCCTGTCCTGGTCAAACCATCTCGATCCTCAGCGCCACGGGTGTTGCGGCCATCACATCCAGACCGGCCATATGCGCCAGCGCCTCATCCAGTGCTGCACGGGTGGTCTTGTGCGTGACGATCAGAACCGGCGCAGTTGCGTCCTCGTGGCTGACCTGCCGCATACGGTTGATCGAGACACCGGCCTCGCCCAGGGCCGTGGTGATCTTGGCCAAAGCGCCGGGCTTGTCCTCGAGATCCATGCGCAGGTAATAGGCGGCGGGGGTCACCGCCCTGGCGGGCCTGGCCTTGGTCAGGCTGGTTGCCGGCACGCCGAAGGTGGGGATGCGCAGGCCGCGCGCGATGTCCATGACATCGCCCATGACCGCACTGGCCGTGGGGCCTTCGCCCGCGCCGGGACCGCGCAGGACGATCTGGTCCACCGCATCGCCTTCGAGCACGCACATGTTGGTGCCGCCCTCGAGCTGTCCCAGCGGGCTGGCGGCGGGCACGAGGCAGGGCGACATGCGTTGTTCCAGTCCGCGCCCGGTCATCTGGCATACGCCCAGAAGCTTGATCCGGTAGCCCATATCGGCGGCGTGGTGAATGTCCTGGATGGTGATCCGTTCGATGCCTTCGAGCTCGACCGCGTTGAAATCCACCTGCGTACCAAAGGCAATGGCCGCCAGCAGCGACAGCTTGTGGCCCGCATCTATGCCGCCGACATCCAGCGCCGGATCGGCCTCGAGATAGCCCAGCTTGTTAGCCTCCTCGAAGACCTCCGAATAAGGCAGGCCCGCCGACTGCATCCGCGTCAGGATATAGTTGCAGGTGCCGTTCATCACGCCCATGACGCGCGTGATCTCATTGCCTGCAAGGCCTTCGGTCAGCGCCTTGATCACCGGGATGCCACCCGCGACGGCGGCCTCGAAACGGATCACCGCCCCCTTGTCTTCGGCCGCTGTCGCAAGCGCGTGGCCATGATGGGCCAGAAGCGCCTTGTTGGCGGTGACCAGGTCCTTGCCCGCGGCAATCGCGGCTTCGGTCGCGGCCTTGGCAGGGCCGTCCGAGCCGCCCATGAGTTCCACGAAGACATCCACATCGTCGCGGGTGGCGAGTGCGACGGGGTCATCCTCCCAGTAGTAGTTCGAGATGTTGATGCCGCGATCCTTGTCCCGCGACCGGGCCGAGACGGCCGAAATCTCGACCGGGCGACCGGCGCGGGCAGCCAGCAGGCTGGCCTTTTGCCGCACGATTTTCACGACGCCGGTTCCGACGGTTCCAAGACCCGCAATTCCGAGGCGCAGAGGCTGGTTCATGTCATGTCTCCCGTCGTCAGTTACTGTCGCGCGATGTAGCCGGTTCGGGCCGCACGCGCAACGCGGGTTTTGAACGCGTGGCGCCCGTGGCGACAGAGGAGCGGGTATTTGGAACCAGAAAGAGGCAGGGCGGGTGCGACAGGTCCGGGCCCGGGGCTATTGCGCGATGCCGCTGGCCATGCGGGCGCGGGTCTCGTCATCCACCACGCTGCGCCGTTTGAGGGCAGCGGCGCGGCGCTTGAGGCGCTCGGCGCGGCGTTGCAGGTCGGGCTGCATGTCGGGCGTGATGTTGGTGTCGGTCATCCGCGCGGTGAGCGTGCTGATGGGAACGAGGTCGGGATAGGGCGCGTTGCGCCGGGCCGGATCGACCGAGGCGTTGACCTGCGGAAAGGTCGTGCAACCGGCAAGGGGCAGGGCGAGTAGGCCGAGAAGGGCGAGGATGCGCATGGGGGCGGTGCCTTGGGTCGGTCGGGTGCTGCTGTACCAGTCATGCCATTCTTTGCCCCGGTTGAGCAAGCGGGGGATTGGATTTGAACGTGTGTTCAGTTAAATCTCGCCTATGGCACGAACCCAAGGCTCCCATTCCGGCATCACCGGCCCGCGCGTACGCGACGCCGCGCTCAGGCTGTTCGCGCGGCACGGGTTCGCCGCCGTCTCGATGCGCCAGATCGCGGCCGAGGTGGGCGTGCAGGCGGGGGCGCTCTACAACTACACCTCGGACAAGCAGAGCCTGCTCTTCGAGATCATGCAGGCGCATATGGAAGAGCTGTTGGCGGCTCGCGCCGGGTTGCCCGATACGGGCGATGCGCGCGCGGCGCTGGAGCAGTTCACGCGGTTTCATATCGCGTTCCATGCCCGGCGGCCCGACGAGGTGTTCATCGCCTATATGGAGCTGCGCAACCTGACGCAGGAGAACTTTGCCCGGATCGAGAACCTGCGCCGCGCATACGAGGCACAGCTGGAGGCCATCCTGACGCGCGGAGTGGCAGACAGGTTCTTTGCCGTGACCGATGCCAAGGTGACCACGCGGGCGGTGATCGCGATGCTTACGGGCGTGAACACCTGGTTCCGCGAAGAGGGGCGGCTGAGCCTCGGGGACGTGGAAGAGATGTATTGGGACATGGTGCGGCGCGCGGTGGCGGCGTGATGTGCGGCGGGTTGGCGCCAACCTTTCGGCCGGGGCCAACCCTTTGTCTTACTTGATGAACGTGCCGTTGTGCAGCTCGGCCATGGCGGTGCGCAGCTCATCTTGGGTATTCATCACGATGGGGCCGTGCCAGGCCACCGGCTCGGCGATCGGCGCACCCGAGATGAGCAGGAAACGTACGCCTTCCCCGCCGGCCTGAACGGTGATCTCGTCGCCGGTTCCGAAGCGTATCAGGGTGCGGTCGCCGGACATGTCGCGAATATGAACCTCGCGGCCCGCAACCTCTTTTTCGAGCAGGATGCCGGTGGGGCGCGAGGCGTCGGTAAAGGCGCCCGCGCCCTGGAACACATAGGCGAAGGTGTTGCGATAAGTGTCCACGGGCAGTGTCTTTTTCACCCCTGCGGGCACGGTCACATCGAGGTATTGCGGGTCCGCCGCAATGCCATCGACGGGGCCGCGTTTGCCCCAGAACTTGCCGGTGATCACGCGCAGGATCGTACCGTCATCGTCGAGGATTTCGGGGATGTCGGCCGAGGCCACATCCTGATAACGCGGCGCGGTCATCTTCTGCGCGGCGGGCAGGTTCGCCCAAAGCTGAAACCCGTGCATCTGGCCCGCGGTGTTGCCATGCGGCATTTCCTGGTGAAGGATGCCCGATCCGGCGGTCATCCACTGAACGTCACCCGGCTTGAGCAGGCCCGTGTTGCCAAGGCTGTCGGCGTGGTCGACGCTGCCCTCGAGGACATAGGTAATGGTCTCGATGCCGCGATGGGGATGCCACGGAAAGCCTTTTTCATAGCGCTCCGGATCGTCGTTGCGGAAATCGTCGAACAGCAGGAACGGGTCGGCTTCGGACGGGTCGCCAAAGCCGAAGGCACGGTGCAGATGCACGCCGGCCCCTTCGATGAAGGGCTGGGCGGCGCGGGTTTCGATGACGGGTCTGAGGGACATGGGCGGTCCTCCTTTCGTTGACCGGGAGATAGGCAGGCGCGGTCGGTTCGAAAATACACAGAAGCGCAGGGGTTTTGTGCGTTTTTGGATCAAGTGGTCGCAAACAGGGCGGACATGTCGCGGATGATCGCGGAGCGTGCGCGAAACTTCAGGGACGGAGCAAGATATGAAGATCGGATTTATCGGCCTCGGCAATGTCGGGGGCAAGCTGTCGGGAAGCCTTCTGCGCAACGGAATCGACCTGAGCGTACACGACCTGAACACTGATTTCGTTGAAAAATTCGTAGCCATCGGGGCCAGCGCCGGAGGCAGCCCGGCGGCGATGATGCGTGACTGTGACGCGGTGATCACCTGCCTTCCCAGCCCCGCGGCAAGCGACGCGGTGATGCGAGACATGCTGCCCGAGGTGGGGCCGGGCAAGATATGGATGGAGATGTCCACCACGGACGAGGCCGAGGTCAAGCGGCTGGGAGCCATGGTGATCGAGGCCGGGGGCGCGGCGGTGGATTGCCCGGTTTCGGGCGGGTGTCACCGGGCGGATACCGGGAATATCAGCATTTTCGCAGGCTGCGACCGGCCCACATTCGAGCGGATCCTGCCGCTACTGACCATCATGGGACGACGGGTTCTGCACACCGGTGATCTTGGAAGTGCGAGCATTCTCAAGGTATTGACCAACTACCTGGCCACCGCCAACCTGGTCAGCTGCGCCGAGGCGCTGACGGTTGCCAAGGGTGCGGGCATGAACCTGAGCACCGCCTATGAGGCGATCCGCATCAGTTCGGGCACATCGTTCGTGCACGAGACCGAAAGCCAGGTGATCCTGAACGGCAGCCGCGACATCAGCTTCACCATGGACCTGGTGGCGAAGGATATTGGACTTTTTCAGGAGGTTGCGGACCGGGCGGGGGTGCCTCTGGAGCTGAACCCGCTGCTGATCAGCATTTTTCAGGACGGCATCGAGAGGTATGGTCCGCGTGAGCTTTCTCCCAACATTATCAAACGGTTGGAAGATGCAGCGGGGCTGGACATCACCGCGCCCGGGTTTCCGGCGGAAATGGTCGATGACGAGCCAGAAGAGCCGGGCGCGGAGGTCGTGCCGAAATTCTGACGGGATGCCTTTTGCCCTCTGCGCCGATACCGAGTAAGGGGAGGGCGAAAGGGGACATATATGGCCGAACAAGACGAAGTGATCCTGACGGTAAAGGCGTCTGCGCCGCGCCGGGCATTCGGGGTGAGTCTGCTGTTGTTCCTGGGGCTTTTGCTGATCTATCTCGCCTTCAGTGGTGAGGCGCAAGGATTTGATATTAAATTCTTTCTGGTGATCATGGGAGGCGGGGCGCTCTATCTGGCCGAGCGGATGCGGCAGGCCACGAACGAGGTGATCGAGCTGACCGGGACGCAACTGAGGACCTCGCGGGGCGAGGTGCTGGCCGAGCTGGATCAGGTTTTGCGGGTGGACCGGGGGACCTTTGCGTTCAAGCCCTCGAACGGGTTCATCATGGTGCTCAGGGCGGCGGGGAAGAGGCGCTGGCAGCCGGGCATGTGGTGGCGCATCGGACGGCGCGTGGGCGTGGGGGGCATCACATCGGCGGCGCAGGCAAAGGCGATGGCGGAGGTTATCCAGGCGCAGATCGTGGCCGCAGAGGGCGGCCGTTAACCCCGATTTCGGCGGGTCGGTATCGCGTCTGTATGACGTCGGTATCACGTCGGTGTTTCTGTACGGTGGCTTAAGAAGTCTCAACGGCCGGCGCGTCCGGCTGTGGCGTGGCGGTCGGCGATGAGCGGCCCGGGGCGGCTGGCGACGCAGTGCCGGACGGCCTCATCCCCGGATGCAAAAGCCCCGGCGGATACGCCGGGGCCCTGCGGTCGGGTCATGGTCAGGTCAGGCTGTGCTCAGCCTTCCCAGACGATCTGGGGGGCAAAGCGCGGGCTGGTCACGACCCGGCTGCCGATCTTGAGGTTGTCGTTCAGACCGACCTTGAAGAGCGGATCATAGGTGCTCCGGCTTTCGACAAGGATCACCTCTTCGCCATCCGCCATGGTGGGAAGGCGTTCGTGATCATTCGCCACGTCCGCCGAGGTCAGGGCCATCAGGTCGCCACTGCCGCGGACCTCGGACCACACGATCGAATATTCGTCGGTATCCAGGTCGTATTTGATGATCGACACGCGCAGTTGATTGGAGGTGGCGTCATTCGTGATCTCGTCGAACACGGTCTTGGCATTGGTGATGTAGTCGTCATCCACCGGGGCCAGTTCACGCGACAGCATGTCCGAGATCGTGTAGCTCGCCTTGTCGCGGGCGCTCTGGAAGCGGTGAACCTCGAAGAATTCGTAGGTCGCGGCGAGCGCCAGGAGCAGGATCGGCAGGGTCATCACGACCTCGACCATGATCGAGCCGTCTTCACGCTGCGCAAAACCCAGGAAGCGTTTCTTGAGTGAGGAAAGCATGGACATCAGAGCGGCTCCAGTACGAATGCGGATTTCGAGGTGATGGCGACCATGCCGTTGCCCGTCGAGGTATCGAGCGACTTGGCGAGCTCGGTCGTCGGGAAGATCGGATCATAGGTCAGGCAGGCGCGCAGGAACATCAGCTGGTTCTGGCCACCCTGGTTGATGATGTCGACCGGGTCGTCGATCAGCGGATCGGCTTCGGCGGCGACATCGCGGCAGATCACGTCATTGCCCAGCGTGCCCAGGTTGCGGATGTCCGTGGGGATCATCTCGAGCATGACGTTGGACTGGCAATCCGAGATGATCAGGGCGTTGTCACAGATCGCGGTCTTGATCTGCTCGTGCCCGATGCCGGCACCGGTTCCGAGCCGCAGGTCGCGAACCGCCATGTCGAGGCCGCGTTCCAGCATCGTCTCGCGCAGGGTGATGAAGCTGAGTTCGAGCGACATCATCAGCACCGAGAAGTAGATCGGGAAGGCGAGCATGAATTCGACAGAGGCGTTGCCGTCTTCGTTGCGCCACAGGCGGGTGGCCTTGTCGGTCCAGACCTTTGCGAAGGTCGCGCGGATACGGTCCATCATTGGGTCAACCTCAGGTTAATCACGTTCGAGGCAATCGAGCTGAACGCGTCGTTGATGTTCACGCCCTCGGCCCGGTAGTAGTGGGCAACCGAGGAGGCGCAGTTCTTGAGCTCGGTCTCGGCGGTGCCACCTTGCGAAATCTCGAAGCCGATGGTGTAGACCACCACGTTGTTCGCCTTGGTCGCAGAGCAGATGTCGGCCATGCGGTCGTTCTTGGTCGAACCGTTGTCGTACTGACTGCCGGTGTAGTCATTGTAGGCGTCGTTACCGGTCATGTCCTGGTACCAGTCGGGGGACATGCGGCCCCACGCCTGTTCCCAGGTCAGGCGCACGGTTGCGATGTGACCTTCGGAATTTGCCAGGTTGTTGAACTGGTTCTGGTTGATCCAGTTGTCCTGTTCGATGGAGTAGTAGGAGCTGTCGTCGCGCAGGTAGTAGGCGCTTTCCATCGGGCCGGTGGCTTCGTAGATGCATTCCCACTTCTTCTTGCCGCACTTGTTCTCGTTATACGAGATCTTGTCCTTGTACTTGTGGCGGGCGTACTGGAACTCCATTTCCTGGCTGTCCACGCGGTAGAGGTCCGAATTGGGCCCGCGATAGTCACCGGCAGGCACGTTGACGTTCTGTTCGATACCATCTGCATCGGTGAAGGTCGAAGCTTCGGTGATGATGTCGCCGCCCGGCGTGGTGAGCTGATCAAAGAAGTAGGATGTGGTGTTCTTGCCGTCGCCCATCATCACGATCACCTTGAGCGTTTCGGATTCGTTGTACGGGGACGGAACATTGGTCAGCGACGCATCCATGAGCAGGTTCGCGCGCAGGCTGGCCGAGACGGTCGAGAACGCCGGGTCGAGCAGAGCCGCGCCCCATTTCATGCCCAGATGTCCGGAGGTGTTGCCCGAGGCCACCATGGAATCGATCTTGGCGTTCAGGTCCGGGATGCTCATCGAATAGGGCAGGATCTCGGCGTAGTCCTCGTTGAAGCAGGACCTCCAGCCGGAGCTCAGGCTGTCGAAGCCGCCATAGACCGAGGTATAGATCTGCTGGTTGTAGGTTGTCGCGGGATTGATCGCGGCGCTCGTATAGTCCGAGGCCGAGAAGCGCAGGCAGGTTGAGTAGTCCTGTGCCTCGTTCACGCTGAGCGCGTTGTAGATGCCTTCGCCCGGGGCCACGTTCCACGAGAACGGCACGACCGAGATCACGGTATCGCCGGGTTCCGAGCCGTTGAGGATCGTGGACACGAACTGCTTGGCGGCGGATTTGAGGTTCGTCAGCTTGTTGTTCGAGCCCATGGAGCCCGACACGTCGAGCACCAGCGAAATCTCAAGCTTGGGCACGCGGCGTTCGGCACTGGAAGAGCCGTAATTCGACAGGGTGTCGACGCCCGACAGCTTCATCAGGTAGGTGTCCATGGTCATCGAGGCGCTGGCGGTCACGCGGGACGCGTTGGCGCTGCCCTGGATGTCGCCCTCGCCCTCGGGATTGAGATAGCTCGTCATGTCGGCGGTGGCAAAATAGTCCTCGATCACGGCGCGCGCGTCGGTTCCGAAAGGCGCGCCGGCGGCGGCCAGAACGGCATTGTCCAGCGTTGTCTGGATCTGGGCGCGTTTCATCTCGTAGCGCATCATGTCGATGGCGATCCCGGCGGCGGTGATCATGATCAGGAAGAAAAAGAGCGTCAGGACCATGATGGCCCCGTCCTCGTCACGGCTGAAGGCGCGAACGCGGTTGAACACGCGAGCGAACGGGCTGCGGCGCGGTGCGAAGTCCGCGTGGCGGGTGCAGGTCAGGTCGTTTTTCGTCGTCATCTCGTTATCCCTCGTGAGACCGGTATGGCCAGGCCGAGTCGGTTTTCGGCAATCGTCTTTTTCATCAATCACTGTGGCGAAATTAGGGCCGGGACCTTTGGAAAATACATAAAAAACAGATATTTATGATACAATCCGTGGATTTTGCGGGGATTGTCTCCGACCCTGAAACAATGGCGTTGACAGGCTTGTCCGGGCAGGCGCCGAAGGCTGGCTGTGACCGCACAGGACGCGGCCGTGGCTGGACAATTGACGGGCTTCCATTAACCATACGGAAGGGAATTGCGTTTTATGCCGTTCCCGTCAGCCTGGGAGGCGGACCGCGTGCCCCCCCTCCCGTGCGCTGCACCCAATGCCCGCCGGGCCACAGATGAAAGGGACACAATGACAGCCGCCAAAGAGCCTACATTCCGCGAAAGCGTTGACCTCATGTTCAACCGGGCCGTGGCGCTCATGGACCTGCCGCCGGGCCTGGAAGAAAAGATCAGGGTGTGCAACGCGACCTATACCGTGCGCTTTGGCGTGCGGCTGCGCGGGCAGATCCATACATTCACCGGCTATCGCAGCGTGCATTCCGAGCATATGGAGCCGGTGAAGGGCGGTATTCGCTATGCGATGGGCGTGAATCAGGACGAGGTCGAGGCGCTGGCGGCGCTGATGACTTACAAATGCGCGCTGGTGGAGGCGCCGTTCGGCGGCTCCAAGGGCGGGCTTCGGATCGACCCGCGCGAGTGGGACGAGCATGAGCTGGAGCGCATCACGCGGCGCTTTGCCTATGAGCTGGCCAAGCGTGACCTGATCCATCCCAGCCAGAACGTGCCCGCCCCTGACATGGGCACGGGCGAGCGCGAGATGGCCTGGATCGCGGACCAGTACAAGCGGATGAACACCACCGACATCAACTCGCGCGCCTGTGTCACCGGCAAGCCGATCAATGCGGGCGGCATCCAGGGCCGGACCGAAGCGACCGGGCGCGGCGTGCAGTATTCGCTGCAGGAGTTCTTCCGCCACCCCGAGGACATCAAGGCGGCGGGCCTGAAGGGTACGCTGGATGGCAAGCGGGTGATCGTGCAGGGCCTGGGCAATGTGGGCTACCATGCCGCCAAGTTCCTGAGCGAGGAGGATGGCTGTCTGGTCACGGCGATCATCGAGCGCGACGGGGCGCTGATCGACGAGAAGGGGCTGAACGTGGAGGCGGTGCACAGCTGGATTGCCAGCCATGGCGGTGTCGACGGCTATCCGCACGGCAAGTATATCCGCGACGGATCGAAGGCGCTGGAAAACGCGTGCGACATCCTGGTGCCCGCAGCTCTGGAAGGCGTGATCAACCTGGGCAATGCCGATAACATCAAGGCACCGCTGATCATCGAGGCGGCGAACGGTCCGGTGACCGCCGGGGCGGACGAGATCCTGCGCAACAAGGGCTGCGTGATCATCCCGGACATGTTTGCCAATGCCGGCGGCGTGACCGTGTCCTATTTCGAATGGGTCAAGAACCTCAGCCATATCCGGTTCGGCCGCATGGGCCGTCGGCAGGAGGAAGGGCGCCACCAGCTGATCGTGGACGAGCTGGACCGGCTGGACGTGCATCTGGGCGATGCCTGGTCGCTGTCGCCGAATTTCAAGTCGCAATATCTGCGCGGTGCGGGCGAGCTGGAGCTGGTGCGGTCGGGTCTGGATGACACGATGCGGGCCGCCTACCAGTCGATGCGCGAAACCTGGCACGGGCGCGAGGACGTGACGGACCTGCGCACCGCCGCCTATCTGGTGTCGATCGACAAGGTGGCGGCCAGCTATCGCGCCGCCGGGCTCTGAGGCGACGCGCGCCCTGTCGGACAGGGTGTGACGGAACAGGCACCGCCGCGGCGCGATCCGCGGCGGTGTTTTCGGTCCGTCCCGGGGCGCCGGAATTCGTCACGAATTCCGGTCCGGAAAATGCGCATTTTCCGGCGCGGGTCGCGATTGGCGGCACCACAGATCGGACCGGGGGAGGTCGGATCGGGGCGCGTGCGGCGCGGCGGGCATTGCCAAACCTGCCCTCGCTTGATCAACTCACGGGGTCGAGTCGCTGTTGTGCAGAGGAAGGGTCATGGGGATGTCAGGTGCGGGATTTTCCGGGTGGCGTGTCCTCAGGGAAGGGCTGACCGGCAACAAGGGCTGGGCCCCGCATTGGCGCGATGCCGCGCCGCGCGACAGCTACGAGGTGGTGATCATCGGCGGCGGCGGGCACGGGCTGAGCACCGCCTATTACCTGGCCCGCGAACACGGGATCACAAATGTGGCCGTGGTGGAGAAGGGCTGGCTGGGCGGTGGCAACATAGGCCGCAACACCACCATCGTTCGGGCCAACTACTTTCTGCCCGGCAACTCTGAATTCTACAGCCATTCGCTGAAGCTCTGGGAGGGGCTGGAGCAGGAGCTGAACTACAATGTGATGCTGTCGCAGCGCGGCCAGGTCATCCTGTTCCATTCCGACGGGCAGAGGGATGCGGTCGTGCGGCGCGGCAATGCGATGCGCAACCAGGGCGATGATGCGGAGCTGTTGTCGGTGGGCGATCTCAGGCGCATCCTGCCATATCTCGACTACACCCAGGCGCGGTTTCCGATCCGTGGCGGCCTGTTGCAGCGCCGGGCGGGCACGGCGCGTCATGACGCGGTGGCCTGGGGCTATGCCCGCGGCGCCAGCGCGCGGGGCGTGGACCTCATCCAGAATTGCGAGGTGACCGGGATCGACATCGAGGGCGGGCGCGTCACCGGCGTGCAGACCTCGCGCGGGGCAATCCGCGCCGGCAAGGTGGTGATGGTCACCGCCGGCCGGTCGTCGCAGGTGGCCGCGATGGCGGGGCTGCGGCTGCCGATCGAAAGCCACATCCTGCAGGCCTTTGTCACCGAAGGGCTCAAGCCCTGCATCGACCATGTGGTGAGTTTCGGCATGGGGCATTTCTATATCAGCCAGTCGGACAAGGGCGGGCTGGTCTTCGGCGGGAACCTGGACATGTATGCCTCATACGCGCAGCGCGGCAACCTGCCGATGGTCGAGCATGTGATGGAGGCGGGCATGGCGCTGATGCCGATGATCGGCAAGGCGAAGGTCCTGCGATCCTGGGGCGGGATCATGGACATGTCTCCCGATGGCAGCCCCATCATCGACCACGCGCCTGTCGAGGGGCTGACGCTGAACTGCGGCTGGTGTTACGGCGGGTTCAAGGCGGTGCCCGGCTCGGGCTTCGCCACGGCGCATCTGGTCGCGACGGGACGGCCTCATGCCTCGGCGGCGCGGTTCCGGCTGGACCGGTTCCGCAGCGGCGTGGGGCTGATGGACGAAGAGGGCACCGGGTCGCAGCACAACACGCATTAGCGCCCTTGCGGAGTGACGGAATGGGTATTTTGACCAGAAAGAGACCAGTGCCGGGGCCCGTGCCGGGATCCCTTGAGCGCGAAGACAGCCCGGTTGATTGGGGTGTCTGCCCCGCGCGGGAGGAGACCTGATCATGCGGATACCCTGCCCCCTGTGCGGGCTGCGCGACAGCCGGGAATTCACCTGCACGGGTACGGCGCTCAGGCGGCCGGACCCGGAAGCGGGGGATGCGGCCTGGGACGATTACGTGCATCTGCGCGACAACCCGGCGGGTGTCACGCGCGACCTGTGGTATCACGAGACCGGCTGTGGTGCCTGGCTGGTGGTGACGCGTGACACGGTGTCCCATGCGGTGCTGGGCGCGGCGCTGGCCGAAACCGAAGGACTGGGCAGATGAGGGTTGACGGCAAGGGTCTGATTGATCGCGGGCGGCGTGTGAGCTTCGGTTTCGACGGGCGCCGCTACACGGGCTTTGAAGGCGATACGCTGGCCTCGGCGCTTCTGGCCAATGGCATCCGGCTGATGGGGCGGAGCTTCAAGTATCACCGGCCCCGCGGCGTGTTGAGTGCGGGCAGCGAAGAGCCCAATGCGCTGGTCACCACCGGGCTGGGTCCCGCACAGGAGCCCAATGTGCGCGCCACGGTGCAGGAACTGCACGAGGGTCTGGTGGCGCGCAGCCAGAATGCCTGGCCGAGCCTGACATTCGACCTGATGGGGATCAATGATCTGGCGGCGCCTTTCCTGGGGGCGGGGTTCTATTACAAGACCTTCATGTGGCCAAAGGCGTTCTGGGAGCGCGTCTACGAGCCGATCATCCGGCGGGCGGCGGGGCTGGGGGCGCTGTCGGGCGAGGCCAATACGGACAAATACGAAAAGGCCCATGCCCATTGCGACCTTTTGGTGATCGGGGCGGGGCCTGCGGGTCTGATGGCGGCGCTGACCGGCGCGCGGGCCGGTCTGGACGTGATCCTGTGCGACGAGGATACGGTGACCGGCGGGCGGCTCAATGCCGAGACCCATGAGGTGGGCGGGCAGCCCGGGGGCGACTGGGCGCGGGCCGTGACCGAGGCGCTGGCGGCGATGCCCAATGTGCGGATCATGACGCGGACCTGCGTGATCGGGGCCTATGACCAGGGCACGTATGGCGCGCTGGAGCGGGTGGCGCCGCGCGTCGCTGCGGCCAGGGGTGCGCCGCGCGAGTGTTTCTGGCGCATCGCGGCCCGGCAGGCGGTGCTCTGTGCGGGTGCCATCGAGCGGCCCGTGGCCTTTGCCAACAACGACCGGCCCGGGATCATGACGGCGGGCGCGGTGCGGGCCTACCTGAACCGCTGGCGGGTGGCGGCGGGGCGCAACGTGGCCGTGTTCTGCAACAGCGACGAGGCGCATCGCACGGTGGCGGACCTGCAGGGTGCCGGCATACATGTGAGCGCCTTGATCGATGCGCGCCCTCATGCGGTGACGGAGCTTGATGTGCCGTTCTATGCGGGCGCGCAGGTCTGCAACGCCGAGGGGCGCAAGGGGCTGGAGGCGATCACCCTGCGCACCGGCCGGGGTGCCGAGGACAAGATCCAGGCCGAGTGCTTGGCCATGTCGGGCGGCTGGAACCCCAGTCTACATCTGACCTGTCACACGGGCGCGCGGCCGCTGTGGGACCCGGACATCGCCGGTTTCGTGCCGCGCGGGGGCGCGGTGCCGGGGCTGCATGTGGCGGGGGCCGCGGCGGGCGTTTTCTCGACGCAAGGCGCGCTGGAGGGTGGCCGCCGGGCCGCCGGAGATGCGCTGGAGGCGATGGGGCGCAAGCTGCCCGGGGTGAAGGCGCCGCGGGCCGAGGACGGGCGCTATGACATCCTGCCGGTGTGGTTTGTCGAGGGCAGGGGCCGGGCCTGGCTGGATTTTCAGAACGACGTCACGGTCAAGGACGTGCGGCAGGCCGCGGTGGAGAATTTCCGCTCGGTCGAGCACATGAAACGCTATACCACGCAAGGCATGGCGACGGATCAGGGCAAGAGCTCGAATGTCGCGGCGCTGGCGGTGCTGGCGGATGCGACCGGGCAGGGCATTCCCGAGACCGGCACCACGACCTTTCGTCCGCCCTACATCCCGGTGGCCATCGCGGCGCTGGGGGCCGGCGGACAGGGCAGGGGATTTGCACCCGAGAGGTTCACCACGAGCCATGCCGAAAGCGCCGCGCGGGGCGCGCCATTCATCGAGGCGGGGTTGTGGTATCGGCCCGGCTATTTCCCGGCCAGGGGCGAGACGACGTGGCGGCAATCCTGTGACCGCGAGGTCATGATGGTGCGTGAGACGGTCGGGATCGCGGATGTCAGCACCCTGGGCAAGATCGACCTTCAGGGCCCCGATGCGGGGGCGTTTCTGGATTTCGTCTACACCAACACGATCTCGACCCTGAAGGTGGGGCGGGTGCGCTATGGGCTGATGCTGCGCGAGGACGGGTTCGTCATGGATGACGGCACCGCCGCGCGGCTGGGCGAGCGGCATTTCTTGATAACCACCACGACCGCCGCGGCAGGCGAGGTGATGCGGCATCTGGAATTCGCGCATCAGGCGCTGCGGCCCGATCTGGACGTGCGGTTCGCGTCCGTCACCGAGCAATGGGCGCAATTTGCCGTGGCCGGGCCCGAGGCGCGCGGGCTGCTGGAGGAGCTGTCGGGCCGTGATCTGGGCGACTGGCCGTTCATGGGCTGCGGAGAAGTCGCGCTGGGCGGCATCACCGCGCGGCTCTTTCGCATCTCGTTCTCGGGTGAACATGCCTATGAGATCGCGGTGCCGGCACGCTACGGGGCGAGCCTTTTTGCCACGCTGCTGGCCCGGGCCGAGGCGCGGGGCGGCGGGGCTTACGGGATGGAGGCGCTGAATGTGCTCAGGATCGAGAAGGGCTTTGTCACGCACGCGGAAATCCATGGCCGCGTGACCGCCTTTGACATCGGGATGCAGGGGATGGTGAGCCCCGCCAAGGACTGCATCGGCAAGGTCATGTCCGAGCGCGAGGGGCTGATGGACGAGGACCGCGAGCAGCTGGTGGGGCTGCGGCCCGTGGGGGCGGTCAGGCAGATCACCGCCGGGGCGCATCTTTTTGACGCGGGCGCCGAGGCGACGGCGGGGAATGATCAGGGCTATGTGACCTCGGTGGGATTTTCGCCAACGCTGGGCGAGACGCTGGCGCTGGGGTTTCTGCGGCGCGGCCGGGCACGGTATGGCGAGACGGTGCGGATGGTGGATCACCTGCGCGGGATCGAGGCGATCTGCGAGGTTCAGGACCCGGTGCAGTTCGACAGGGACGGAGGGCGGATGCGTGGTTGAGTTGACAGCCGTTTCACCCGGGGCCGGGCTGTTCCCAATCGAGATCGGCGATGTGGTGGCGCGCGAGCAGGATGCCGGGCGCATGACCTCGGTGGCGCCCTACAAGGGTCGGGCCAGGGCCGCCTCGGAGGCGTTGAAATCCGCACATGGCATGGCGTTTCCGGCCCCCAACCGGGCGACGGGCAAGGCGGGCGCGCGGGCCGTGTGGTTCGGGCGCGATATGGCGCTGCTCATCGGGCCCGCGCCCGAGGCGTCGCTGGCCGAACATGCCGCGCTGACCGATCAGAGCGATGCCTGGTTGGTGGTGCGGCTGGAGGGGGCGGGGGCACGCGACGTGCTGGCCCGGCTCACGCCGGTTGATCTGCGCGACAGTGCGTTCAAGCGCGGTCATACGGCGCGCACGGAGCTGGCGCATATGATGGCGAGCCTCACCCGGGTGGGGCCGCAGGCGTATCAGGTCCTGGTCTTTCGCGGCTTTTCGCAAACGCTTGCCCATGACCTGAAATCCGCGATGGAGGGGGTTGCCGCGCGCCGTCCGGGGTGACTAACTGGAGAACAACCGAACGATCAGGAGGTCGCCCGATGCTGAAACCCGTGAGTGCCGCCATGAGTGCCGCGCTTGTCGTCCTGGGCGCACCTGCGCTTGCCACCGGCGATGCCAAGGCCGCCAATTGCGCGGCCACCGCCGGGATCGTGAGCGAGGCGATTGCCCAACGCAGGGCCGACGCGCCGATGCAGGGCGTCATCGATTTCCTGCGCTCGGATGCGGCAGGGGTGGATGACAGGTACGATCAGACGATCCCGGTGCTGGTCGGATGGGTCTATACGCTGGAACCCGCGCAGCTGACCCCCGATGCGGCGGCCGCCTTCGAACAGCAATGCCTGGACTATGACGGATAGCGAAAACCGGCGAATGCCGGGCACCTGCCGCCCGGATATTCCCGGCGTGAAAAAAGGGCGGGGTGCTGCTCTTGGCGCGGGGCGCGCGATACCTCATATATAGATAATGAGTCTGCCACCCGGTTTCATGGATGAATTGCGCACCCGCACCTCGCTGGCCCAGGTGGTCGGTCGCAAGGTGATGTGGGACGCGCGCAAGTCGAACCAGGGCAAGGGCGACATGTGGGCGCCGTGCCCGTTCCATCAGGAAAAGACCGCCAGCTTCCACGTCGATGACCGCAAGGGTTACTATTACTGCTTTGGCTGTCACGCCAAGGGGGATGCGATCTCTTTCGTGCGCGAGACCGAGAACGTGGAGTTCATGGAGGCCATCCGCATTCTGGCCGCCGAGGCCGGGATGCAGGTGCCCGAACGCGATCCCGCAGCCCAGGCCAAGGCGGACCGCAACACGCAGCTGGCGCAGGTCATGGAGCAGGCGGTGCAGTTTTTCCGTCTCGGGCTGCGCACCGGCGCGGGGGCGATGGCGCGCGACTATCTGGCGGGGCGCGGCCTCGGCGAGGCCACGCTGGAGCGCTTCGAGATCGGCTTTGTGCCCGACGGCTGGCAGGGGCTGTGGGAGCATCTGCGGGGCAAGGGTGTCGAGGAGGCGCTGATCCTGGAGGCGGGGCTGGCGCGCGAAAGCACCAAGGGCGGCAATCCCTATGATGTCTTTCGCAACCGCATCATGTTTCCCATCCGCGATGCGCGCGGCCGGGCGATCGCCTTTGGCGGGCGTGCGATAGACCCCGGTGAAAACGCCAAATACCTCAATTCGCCCGAAACCGCGCTCTTTGACAAGTCGCGCACGCTGTTCAACCTCGGGCCCGCGCGCGAGGCCGCCGGCAAGGGCGAGGCGCTGGTGGTGGCCGAAGGCTACATGGACGTGATCGCCATGGCGCAGGCCGGGATCAATGCCGCCGTCGCGCCGCTGGGCACCGCCGTCACCGAGACGCAGTTGCAGATGCTGTGGCGCGTGTCGGACGAGCCGGTGATGGCGCTGGACGGCGACAAGGCAGGTGTTGGGGCCGCCTACCGGGTGATCGATCTGGCGCTGCCGCTGCTGGAGGCGGGCAAGTCCCTGCGCTTTGCCATGATGCCCGAGGGGCAGGACCCCGATGACCTCATTCGGGCCGCAGGCGTGGGGGCGCTGCGCGAGCGGATCACGGCCGCGGTGCCGATGGTCGAGCTTTTGTGGCGGCGCGAGACCGAGGGCCGTGATTTCGACAGCCCCGAGCGCAAGGCGGCGCTGGACAAGGTGCTGCGCGAGAAGATCACCCTGATCCGCGACCCGTCCATCCGCAGCCATTACGGGCAGGCCCTCAAGGACCTGCGCTGGCAGCTTTTTGCGCCCAGGCGCGCCGCGTCCTCGGGGTCCGGGTTTCGCCAGAAGGTCAAGGCGATGCCGCAGGCGGCCACCAGGTCCTCGATTCTGGCGGGGGGCGATGCGGGCGTTCAGGAGCACCTGCGCGAGGCGGTGATTCTGGCGGCCTGTGTGGCCACGCCCGGGATCGTGGGCGATTTCGAGTCGGCGCTGGAACGTCTGAGCTGTCGCGACGCGGGCCATCTGGGGCTGCGTGACATGATTTTGCGCCATGCCGGGGACGGTCCGGAGGCGCTGAGGGCCGCGATTTCCCAAGGGTTGGGGGCAGAGGTGCTTGAAACCCTGATGTCGCTTCCCCATGTGGCGATCACGCCGTCCGTGCGCCATGCGGGCGATGCCGATCTGGCGCGCATGACCGTGGCCGAGGAACTGGCCAAGATCGCCGCCCAGAAAGGGCTGGCCGAAGAGGTGTCGGACGCGATCGAGGACCTCAGTGGCGTCGCCGACGAGGCGCTGACATGGCGGCTGGGACAGGCCGCGGAGGCGCATAACCGCGCCCTGCGCAGCCAGCAAGAAGACAAGACCGAATACGAGACCGCCGAGAACGGTGTGCGGCTGAAACGCGGCGAAAGAGCCGCGTTCGATGCGCTTCTCGATCAGATCGGGGCCTCGAAATCCGGGGGCTGAGCGCCGGGCAGGGCCGCAGGGCAGCGCGGGCCAACAAGGTGCAGGGAGGGAGCGTGCGCTGCGTGACAGAAATCGTACAGACCGCGGAATTAAAGAGGAATATGCAAGAGAATCAGGGTAAACGGGTTGCGAATCACCGCGTCACATAGATGATTCGGTCAGACAGCGAATCACCCGCGCACCCTCAGCTAGGAGCTTTTCATGGCCGCCAAGGACACTGACGACCACAAGAGTGAAGACCAGGATGCGGAAATCTCGCTGGATATGAGCCAGACCGCGATCAAGAAGATGATCGGCGAGGCGCGCGAGAAGGGCTATATCACCTACGATCAGCTGAACCAGGTACTGCCGCCCGATCAGGTGAGTTCCGAACAGATCGAGGACGTGATGTCGATGCTCAGCGAGATGGGCATCAACATCATCGAGGCCGAGGATGTCGAGGAAGAAGAGCAGAAGGTGACAGCACTTGCCGAGGTGGGCAAACGCGGTGAGATCACGCTGGGCTCGGGCAAGGAAGAGAAGCTGGACCGCACGGACGATCCGGTGCGGATGTACCTGCGCGAGATGGGGTCGGTCGAACTGCTCAGCCGCGAGGGCGAAATCGCCATTGCCAAGCGCATCGAGGCGGGCCGCAACACGATGATCGCGGGGCTCTGCGAGAGCCCGCTGACCTTTCAGGCGATCACCATCTGGCGCGACGAACTTCTGGGCGAGGACATCCTGCTGCGCGACGTGATCGACCTGGAGGCAACATTCGGCACCCATATGGGTGAGGACGATTCCGTGGAAGAACCCGTGGTGGCCGCCAATGTGAGCGCCGCACCCGGCAAGAAGACCGAAGACGCCGAGGAGCTGGATGCCGACGGCAACCCGATTGCCAGCGACGACGAAGATGACGATGACGACGATCAGGCCAACATGAGCCTGGCGGCGATGGAGGCTGCGCTGAAGCCGCGCGTGCTGGAGACGCTGGACCGGATCGCGGATGATTACGAAAAGCTGGCCGAGATGCAGGACAGCCGGATTTCGGCGACGCTGAACGAGGACAACTCGTTTTCCAAGAAGCAGGAAGGCACCTATCAGAAGCTGCGCTCGGAGATCGTCGAGCTGGTGAACGAGCTGCACCTGCACAACAACCGGATCGAGGCGCTGATCGACCAGCTTTACGGCATCAACCAGCGGATCACGGCCATCGACAGCGCCATGGTGAAGCTGGCGGATCAGGCACGGATCAACAGGCGCGAATTCATCGAGGCCTATCGCGGCCGCGAGATGGACCCGACATGGCTGGACGACATGGCGGAGAAATCCGGCCGTGGCTGGCAGATGTTCATGGAACGCAGCCCCGAGAAAGTGACCGAGCTGCGCGCCGACATGGCGCAGGTCGGGCAGTATGTGGGCCTGGACATCCCCGAGTTCCGCCGCATCGTCGGTCAGGTCCAGAAGGGCGAAAGCGAGGCCCGGCTGGCCAAGAAGGAAATGGTCGAGGCGAACCTGCGGCTGGTCATCTCGATCGCCAAGAAATACACGAACCGCGGCCTGCAATTCCTTGATCTCATTCAGGAAGGCAATATCGGCCTGATGAAGGCCGTGGACAAGTTCGAATACCGCCGCGGCTACAAGTTCTCGACCTATGCGACCTGGTGGATCCGCCAGGCGATCACGCGGAGCATTGCCGATCAGGCGCGCACCATCCGTATCCCCGTGCACATGATCGAGACGATCAACAAGCTGGTGCGCACAGGCCGCCAGATGCTGCACGAGATCGGCCGCGAGCCCACCCCCGAGGAACTGGCCGAGAAGCTGCAGATGCCGCTGGAGAAGGTCCGCAAGGTGATGAAGATCGCCAAGGAGCCGATTTCTCTGGAAACGCCGATCGGCGACGAGGAAGACAGCCAGCTGGGCGATTTCATCGAGGACAAGAACGCGGTTCTGCCTCTGGACAGCGCCATTCAGGACAACCTGAAGGAAACCACGACGCGGGTTCTGTCATCGCTCACCCCGCGCGAGGAGCGGGTTCTGCGGATGCGGTTCGGTATCGGAATGAACACCGACCATACGCTTGAGGAAGTGGGCCAGCAGTTCAGCGTGACCCGCGAGCGCATCCGTCAGATCGAGGCCAAGGCGCTGCGGAAATTGAAGCACCCGAGCCGGAGCAGGAAGCTGCGGAGTTTCCTGGATCAGTGAGAAGGGCGCCCCGCGGGGCGCTTTTTTCATGACGTTGTGGCATCGTGCGGGAAGAATGTCGGAAACAAGGGGAGCCCGGCCCATGCGTTTTCTCAGGAGACTTCTGATCGGCCTCGTCGCCGTCATCGCCCTTCTGGTCATCATCGGCATGGTCCTGCCGCGCGAGGTGGCGTTATCGCGCAGTATAGTGATCGATGCGCCGGCGGAGGCGATTTTCCCGCATATCATCGACCCTGAGGCCAGTGAGGCGTGGTCGCCCTGGCTGGGCCGTGATCCGGAGGCCGTCGTCACCTATGGCGAGATCGCCGAGGGCGAGGGGGCCACGATGACATGGAGCTCGGAACACCCCCAGGTGGGATCCGGATCGTCCGAGATCACCGAGGTTCTGGAGAACGAATTTGTCGCCGTGGCCCTGGATTTCGGCGACATGGGCCGCGCCGATGCGACCTGGTACCTGAACGAGACCGACGGCGGGGCGACCGAAGTCACCTGGGGATTTACCACCGATATGGGCGCAGGTCCCGCGGGGCGCTGGATGGGGCTGATGATGGATCGCTGGGTGGGGGCCGACTACCAGCTGGGGCTGGAGAACCTCAAGGCGCTGGTCGAGGAGGGCGGCACCTAGGCGCGCCGCGTCATTCGACGAAACCGGCCGCGACAAGCATCCAGACCGGCAGGGTGGCGGCACTCAGCAATGTGGATTGCGCGATGAGCGTTGCCACAAGGCGGCGGTCCGCGCCAAAGCCCGCCGCCAGAACATGCGCCGCCGAGGCGGTGGGCAGGGCGGCGTAGACCACCAGCACCGGCACCAGCGGATGGCTCAGCCCCAGCCCCCAGGCCAGCGCCGAGACGGTAAGCGGCAGGGCCAGCAGCTTTACAGCCGTGATATGGCCCGAGAACCGGTCGAGCCGGGCCAGCGCGCGCCAGTCCAGCGTCGCCCCGACCGAGATCAGAGCCACAGGAATGGCCGCCGCGGCCAGCATGTTCACCGGTGCCATGACCGGCACGGGGATCGTCAGACCGGAAAGTCCCACGAACACGCCCGAAAGGCTGGCCAGCAGGAAAGGGTTGAGCGCGATGCGCCGCAGCGCCGCTCCCGGCGTCAGACCCGTGCCGCGCGACAGGGCCGAGACCGCAAAGATATTGGCCACCGGGATGGCCAGACCGATCGTGACCGAAAACAGTCCCAGATCGGCCCCCGGCAGCGCCTGAACCGCGACAAAGCCCAGCGCCGTGTTAAAGCGCCATGCGGTCTGCCAGCACCCGGCGAAGTCGAGGAACCGCACAGGCCCGTGCCGCCGCGCCAGGTATCCCAGCCCCAGACCCAGCGCCAGGATTGCCCAGACCAGCGGGCCGACCAGCACCAGATTGGCCGGATCGATGGGCCGGCTGGCGGCGGTGGCAAAGATGAGCGCGGGGAACAATATCTCGTAGTTCAGCCGGTCGAGCCCCGCCCAGGCGTTTTCCGACAGCCGCCCGCGCACCAGCCCGCCGAGGATGACCATGAGAAAGCTGGGCACAAGCCCGGTGAGGATGGTGGCGAACATGGGGCGGCCTTCGGGCGCAGGTGAATGCCCCGAGCATTGCCGCAACTGGCCCGGCACGGCAAGCGGCTTTGGCGCGGGCCGGGCCTGTGCTAGGCTGGGCCGGACGAAACGATGGGCCGGAGGGAGTGATGCGGCATTTTCTGATGGGGTTGGTTCTGGGCGGCGCGACCATGGCGGCCGGTCCGGCTCTGGCGCAGGCCGAGGGGTGTTTCGGGTCGGGCGAGCCGCTCTTTCACTGCAGGATGGAGGGCAGCGGCAAGGCGCTGGACCTGTGCCTTCAGCAGGATGTGGTGGTTTACCGCTTTGGCCCGCCGGGACGCGCCGCCGAGCTGTTGCTGGCGCGGCGGGTCGAGGAGGTGTTCCATCTGCCCTGGAACGGCATCGGCAGTTCGATTTACGAAGAGCTGGGCGTCGGCAACGGCGATGTCGAATACACGGTCTGGTCGGCGGTAGAGCGGATCGCGGCGGACCAGCCCGAGGTCTCGGGCGGGGTGCGGGTGACGCGCGGGGATCAGACCCTGGCCGAGCTGCGCTGCGCTGCGGGCAGCACGATCGTGCGGGATTTCTATTCCGTCTTCGAGGCCAAGGAGGCCAAGGGCCAGTGCTGGGACAACGGGTCGTTTTCCTGGGGGCCATGCTGAACGCCGATGCAGACGGTTTTCGAGGTTCAGACACGGGGCCAGGGGCTCTATGAATTCACGCGCGATGTGGCGGCCTGGCTGCGCGCCGCCGCCCGCGACGAGGGCCTGCTCACACTCTTCATCCGTCATAGCTCGGCCAGCCTGCTGATCCAGGAAAACGCGGACCCTGAGGTTCAAACCGACCTGCGCGCCTATTTCGCGCGGCTGGTGCCGCCCACGAGCGATCCCGCGATGTCCTATCTCACCCATACCCATGAAGGGCCGGATGACATGCCCGCCCATATCAAGGCCGCGATGATGCCGGTGAGCCTGAGCTTACCCGTGGCCGGGGGCCGGTTGATGCTGGGCACCTGGCAGGGGATTTACGTGTTCGAGCATCGCGATGCGCCGCACAGGCGGCAGGTGGTTGCGCATCTGAGCGGAGACACCGCATGAGCGCCTTTGCGACCGCCACGGCCTGGGTCGAGGCCCATGCCGCGGACCTCTCGCAGGGCTGTGCGACGATTTTCGACCATGGCGAAAGCGCCTGGCGCGAATACCGCTCGGCCGCGTGGTATGTGGAGCGGTTGCGGGCCGAGGGCTTTTCGGTCGAGGAAGGCTCGGGCGGAATGCCCACAGCCTTTTGCGCGCAATGGGCCAGTGGCGACGGGCCGGTGGTGGGCATGTATGCCGAATATGACGCGGTGCCCGGCAATTGTCAGGCCGCCGCCCCCGAGCCGCGCCCGCGCGACGGGTTGAACGGGCTGGCGGCCGGGCATACCGATCCGCATTCGGGTCTGGGCATGGCCGGGCTGGGCGGGCTTCTGGCGACCAAGGCGGCGATGGAGCGGCACGGAATCAAGGGCGGCCTGCGCTTTACCGGCGAGCCCGCCGAGAAAGTGCGCGGGTCCAAACCCATCCACGCGGCCGGGGGCTATTATGACGGGCTGGCGGCGATACTGTCCTTCCATCCCTTCTACATGCTGCCCCTGTGCAACACGGTGCGCTGGGACACGCAATGCGGGGCGGCGTATTCGATGATCTACCGGTTCCGCTGTGACGCGCCGGAAAGCTGGGGCGCAAAGGATGGCGCCCCCATTCCGCAATCGCATTCGGATATCCGCGCGCCGGGGGCCAATGATGCGCTGGTCACCATGTACCAGATGGCGCGGCAGGGCCGGGACGCCATGCTGCCCCATCGCGGCGGCTGGTCGATCTCCGAGGCCATTCTGGGCACCGGCCAGGCCACGGCGGACAACCTGCCGGCGGTGCAGGCGGACCTGCAATACATGATCCGGGTGCCGGACCTGGCACAGGCCGAGGCGGTGAGCGCGGCGCTGGACCGGATCGCCGGGGCGGCGGCATCCCTGGCCGGCTGCCGGGTCGAGAAGCACTGGGTCAGCAAATCGCGCCCGGGCCTGACCAACCACGCGATGGCAGGGCTGGTCTGGGAGGAGATGCAGGCGGTGGGACCGCCGGTCTGGGACGACGCGGCGCTTGAGGTCATGCGCCAGGTGCAGCGCGCCTGCGGGCGCAGGGCGGATGCCAACCCGCTGATCGATGCCTGCACGCGGCTGATCCCGCCGGAGCTGGCCGAGGCCCGGCTGCGCCGTACCCTTCCGCCCGAGCAGATGAACGCCACCTCCGACGACTATACCGACATGAGCTGGCACGCGCCGCTCGCGCGGTTTTACGTGGCGCGCCCGGCACTTCGGGGCGGGCCCTGTCCGGCCTGGGCGATGAACGCGCTGGGCGGCATTCCGGCGACGATCGACCCGATGGTTCAGACAGCCGCCAAGGTGCTGGCCCGCGCGGCGCTGAGGATTCTGAGCGACGCGTTCGTGCGCGAACTGGCGCGCGAGGAATTCGAGCAGCGCACCGGCGGCGGCGTGGGCGGCGAGACATGGCTCCCGCCGCTCTGCGACTATGCCCCGCCGCTGGATTTCGCCTGGCCGGAATATGTGGAAACGCCGCGCGGGCGGCATTGGTTTGTGCCCGGATAGCGGCTTCTTCTGGCGTCAAGTATCCCGGGGGTTTGGGGGCTGGCCCCCAACCGGCGCGGGCCGCATGTGGCCGATCTGCACAACACGATCTAGCGGCGTCATTTCCCCTCTACCCAAAACCCTGTGGCTCCCCTATAGTGCCTGTGGATAAATGGGCCCCAGACCCATAGGATGAGGCAAGGACAGAAAAGGGGGCAAGGCCATGCGCTGCCCGTTTTGCGGAAATATCGACACCCAGGTGAAGGACTCGCGCCCCGCCGAAGAGCATGTCTCGATTCGGCGCAGGCGGTTTTGCCCGGCCTGTGCCGGGCGCTTCACCACCTATGAGCGGGTGCAGCTGCGCGACCTGGTGGTGGTCAAATCCAACGGCCGCCGTGAGGATTTCGACCGCGACAAGCTGGAACGCTCGATCCGGATCGCGCTGCAGAAACGCCCCGTGGAGCCCGAGCGCGTTGAACAGATGATCAGCGGCATCGTGCGCCGGCTGGAGAGCATGGGCGAGATGGATATTGCCTCCAAGACCGTGGGCGAGATCGTGATGGAAAGCCTGGCCCGGATCGACACGGTGGCATATGTGAGATTTGCCAGCGTTTACAAGAACTTCCAGGCGGCGGATGATTTCGACAAATTCGTCAGTGAACTCAGGCCGAACGAGCCTGCCGCGGACGACAAGACGGACGCGTGAGCGCCGGCGACACCCGATACATGGACCTGGCCCTGACCCTGGGCCGCAGGGGGCAGGGGCTGACCTGGCCCAACCCGGCGGTGGGCTGCGTGATCGTGCAGGGCACCCGGGTGGTCGGGCGGGGCTGGACGGCCCCGGGCGGGCGACCCCATGCCGAGACCCGTGCGCTGGCCCAGGCGGGCGATGCCGCGCGCGGTGCCACCGCCTATGTCACGCTCGAGCCTTGCGCCCATCACGGGGCCACGCCGCCCTGTACCGATGCGCTGATCGCGGCGGGGGTGGCGCGGGTGGTCGCCCCGCTGGAGGATCACGACCCGCGCGTTGCGGGGCGCGGCTTCGGGAGGCTGCGCGCCGCCGGGATCGAGGTCCGAACGGGCGTTCTGGCCGAGGCGGCCGCGCGCGACCACGCGGGGTTCTTTCTGCGCAACGATCCGGGCCGGCCCCGGGTGACGCTGAAGCTGGCCACCTCCTTTGACGGGCGGATCGCCACGGCCACGGGCCATTCGCAGTGGATCACCGGCCCGGCTGCGCGGCGCGTGGTGCACGCGATGCGCGCGCGCCATGATGCGGTGATGGTGGGCGCGGGCACGGCGCGGGCGGATGATCCGATGCTGACCGTTCGGGACATGGGCGCGCGGCGGCAGCCGGTGCGTGTGGTGATCTCGCGGCGGCTGGACCTTCCGTTGATGTCGCAGCTGGCGCGCAGCGCGCAGGATGTGCCGCTCTGGATGTGCCACGGGCCGGATGCCGATCCGCCCCTGAGAGAGGCCTGGGAGGGCCTGGGCGCGCGGTTGCTGGAGTGCGGCCTGTCCGGGCGGCATCTGGACATGGGCTCGGTTCTGGGGGCGCTGGGCAACGAGGGGCTGACGCGCGTCTTCTGCGAAGGCGGCGGGGCGCTGGCGGCCTCGCTTCTGGCGGCCGATCTGGTGGATGAGCTTGTGGGGTTCACAGCCGGGTTCGCCATCGGGGCCGAGGGGTTACCGGGGATCGGCGCGCTGGGGCTGGGCAATCTGGAAGAGGCCGGGCGGTTTTCCCTGATGGAGACCCGCGATGTGGGCGGGGATGTGATGCATCGCTGGACACGGGGACCGCTTTCTTGACCAGAAGAAAGCGATCCGAATTCTTTTGAAGAATTCGGCTCAGCGCCAGAGATGGGCGCAGGAGGCAAAGACGCCTTGCAGCCTGGCCAGGAGGCGGTTGCCCGCTCCGGGATGGGGCAGGTCTCCGGCGGCGAGGCGGTCGACCACCACCTCGACGCTGCAGGGCAGGCCCGTCACGGGATCGAAATACCGCGGATAGTCGATGAGCGTGGCGTGCACCAGCCCGGAGAGCGAAGGGTGCGCAGCACGGCGGGCGGGCGTCTGGCCGCGATCGGTGGTCAGCCCCCAGCCCGCATAGAAGGGCGCACCGGTGGTGGTGACCTTGACGCCGCGCAGCAGTGCCTCGAACCCCATGAGCGAGGTCATGGTCCAGATTTCATGGACATTTTCCAGAAGTGCTGCCGGATCGGCATGGGGCAGGGTGATGTCGGCGAGTGCGGCAAGCGCGTCGGGCGGCACAGCACCTGCGCGCAGGCCGGCCTCGACATCCGGGTGCGGCTTGTAGCAGATCACTGCTTGGGGGTTGGCCGCGCGGGCGGCTTCGAGCAGCGCCAGATTGGTGTCGATCCGGCCCGCGCCGAGGCGGATCGAGGCGTCATCCTCGACCTGGCCGGGCACCAGGATGCGGTGGCCCCGGGGCAGGTCCGGCGCGGCGGCGTCGAGGTTGTATTTGCTGAGACCCAGCGCGGTGATCCGTTCGATGAGGCGGGCCACGCGCAACTCCTGATCGGGGCGCAGGGCGGCGCGCCCGGCGATCAGCTCTTCCAGCCGCGACGGGCGTGTGGGGTCGTAATAGATACCCGTGTCGTCGCAGACCAGGCTGAGCGGGGGGATGAGTTCGGCCCCCAGACCGCGCGAGCGCAGGAAGCCGTCCTCGATGCGGGTGGCGCCTTCGGGGGCCTCATCGGCGCGCCCGGCCCAGACCATGGCGGGGCGGTCGGGCCCGGGCGCACCGAAGCTGAGCGCCCGGTGCCGGCCGAAGAACCGCTGGAGCGGTTTGCGTTTCCAGAGCCGCATTCCGTGGGCGGTCCAGCCGCGATGATCCTCGCGCCAGGCGCGGGTCTGTGCCGCAAAGCTCTCCAGCGCGTCCTCAAGCTCGCAAAGCCGGTCGTGATGGGGGTTGTACCAGCGCGGGTAGAGGATCATGGCCGCGGCGAAAAGCTGTGCCCGGGTGAGGGCGCGGCCCCGGCGGGTGAGGGCCAGGGGGTGGCGGTCCTCGGTCAGACCCCAGCCGGCATAGAAGGGCTGGCCGAAAACATGGGGTTTGTGGCCAGCGAGGATGGCCTCGAAGCCAAGTTGCGAGGAGACGGTGTAGACGGATGTCGCGCCTTCCATGAGGGCCCAGGGGCTGACCGGGTCGGTCAGCAGCGAGATGCGTCCCCGGGCGTCCTTGTCCGTGAAATAGCCCGCGCGGTGACCGGTGCGGGTCTCGGGGTGGGTCTTGATGACGATGCGTGCGCCGGGGTTGTCCTCCTGCGCGTAGTAGAGCGCCTCGCGGAAGGTGTTGGCATCCGCGCCGCCCAGCGTCACAGAGGCGTCCCCGCGGGTCTGGTCGATCACCAGTACATAGCCCGGATCGGGGCAGGGGGCGGCGGGGTCAAAGGCGGAATACTTGGTGAGATGCGTCTCGCCGAGGCGCGCGATGGCCCCGCGGGCGCGGTTCAGGAGCGCCGTGTCATCCAGCGGATGCGTGGCCAGCAGCGTTTCAAGGTCGGAAGCGCGGGAACTGTCGAAATGCGTGCCGGTGCGGTCGATCACCAGGCCCAGCGGCGGCTCGCCCTCGCGGCCGGGGTGGAGCGAGCGCAGAAAGGCGTCCTCGACCCGGATCAGCGCCGCTCCGCTCCGCGCGGCCATCGCTTCGCCGCGTTTGGCGTAAGGGGAATGGCCCCAGACGGCGATCAGGTCATTTGCGTCGGGCGTGCCGAGGGCGAGCGGATAGCCCGCAAGCTCCATGATCCGGCGCACGCGGGCCTGGCGCAGAAAGCCCGCGTTGAAATAGCGAACCCGCCGGGGCGGGGCCTCGGCGGGTGTGTCGCGTCTGGAAAAGGGCATTATCCGCCGCTGAGGGTGGATGTCGCCGTCCCGACCGATCCGACCGCGCCCAGCGTACCGGTGAAGGCCGAGATCACTTGTGTCCACTGGGTAAACGGCGCCTGGGTCACATAGAGCGTGTCATCGTCGCGGACCGAGAAATCGCGCGCCATGAACATGCCGTTGGGTTTGGTCAGGTCGAGCACGTAGACCATGCGCTGATCCCCGATGAGATCATTGCGCCCCAGCACCTGGTTGGCGATTTCCGCCGGTTCGTTGCGCATCACGAAGACCCCGGTGGGGTCACCGGTAACGGGGCTGAGACCGCCGACGGTGGCGATGGCCTCGACCGCGCTGAGTGTCTGGGTTTCAAAGGGAACACGCGCCTGGCCGCTGGTCGAGCCCAGCGCGGTGAAGGCACGGGTATCTTCCTCGATCAGGATGCGGTCACCGCCGCGCAGAGCGATGTCGAACTCGGGATTCTTGTAAAGATCCTGGAACCAGACCTTGGAGCGCTCGCCGCCCCGAAGAACGGTGATCTGGGCCACTTCGGCCGGAATGGTGAGGCCCCCCGCCGCGGCCAGCATGGCCGAGAGCGTGCGGGTCGGTCGTTCGATCGGGTAGACGCCCTGGCCGCCGATGGCGCCCACAAGGCTCACGGTCGAGCCGTCACCTGCCAGACGACGGACCTGCACCTGCGGGTCGGGGGTCTGTTCGTCGAGCTTGGCGGTGATGATCCTGCGGATGGCTTCGGGCGTGTTGCCCGCGGCGCGGATGCGGCCCGCGTAGGGTACGAAGATGAACCCCGAGCCGTCGACCTGGACCTCTTCGAGGATGGTCTGGTTGGTGCCTTCGCCCGCCAGAAGCCCGTCATCGACGTTTTCCCAGATCGTCAGGCCCAGCGTGTCGCCGGGACGGATCGTGTCCGACCCAAGCCGCCCTGCATTCCTGAACTTTTCGGAAAAGCCGAGTGCGGGCTGCACGGCGGTGGCGCGGGTCACGCGGTCATTGACCGTGACCACGAACGCATCGCCCGAGCGTTGCACCGAGCCTTCGTAGATTTCACGTTTGTTGGGGCCCGGCCTCGGCAGGCCACAGGACGCGATCATGCTGACCAATGTCACAAGCGCGACAGACCGCGCCCAACGGGTTGTCTTGAGTTTCACTGCCCGGTCTCCTCGACCTTGTTTTTGTTTACGTCTTTGCGACGCTGCCTCAATTATTGCCTCTAACGTAGCTGAATCGGAACAACAAATCCAGTACTACGGGTTGTGGATATCACGTCACGACACGCAACTGTTGCCGTGGAGCCGCGCTGCCGGTCTTGAGCGCGTCATAGGGATCGTCGGGGCTGAGCATCATGTCGACGGCCTGGCGCAGGAGCTGGCGACGGCCGCGCGCGGAGTAGAATCCACCCGCGATCTGGCTCGTTTCCAGCAGGTATTTGCGGTAATCGGCATAGGCCTTGCGATCCGGGCGCTCGGGGCCGGCAAAGAAGTCGCGCAGGGGTTTGGTGGAGACGAACTCGGGCTTGGCAAAGACCGCCGAGCCGAAGGTCTTGATCGGGATACCGCGCCAGAGGACCTGTTGCGCGGCGGTGGAATTCACCGTCACCGCGCTGCGGGCCTCGTCCAGAAGCCGCGCCAGTTTTCCGCCGCGCACATAGTGGACGCGGTCCTCGACGCCATGCCCTTGGGCCAGGCGTTTGAGTTCGCGGCGCACGGGCACGCGACCATCTTCGAGCGGGTGCGCCTTGATGACCAGGTGGTGATGCCCCGGCGCGCCCTGGGCAAAGCCGGTGATCAGCGTGTCGAGAAAATCCGACATGGTGTCGAAGGGCGAATGCTCCTGAAACGAACTGTCATGTTCCAGCTGCAGCAGGCCGAGGTGATAGGGAAAGCCGCCATGGCGGATGCGCCATGTGGCCACGCGCCGGTCGATGGCCTGGAACGGCATGAGCAACAAACGCCTGAGATACAGGCGGAATTCGGCGCTGACCGAGAGCGCGCGATGCGGCCGGAACCCGCGATAGGGCCGATTGAAGAGCATGACGCAGCCGTGATAGAGCGCGCCGTAGAAGATGTGGTGGCGCATGTCGCCCCAGCTGGCCGGGGGCAGCGCGCTGTCCATGTCCGAGAGTTCCAGGTCGCGGCGCATCTCTTCGACGCTCATCTCCATCAGCCGCGAATTGCCGTTCGAACCGCCGCGTTCATAGGTGACCCAATAGGGGCGCAGGTAGCCTTCCTCGAAGACATGCACCCGCAGCCCGCGTTTTTGCGCCTCTTCGACGGTCAGGGCATGGATGGGGCGCGTGTCGCCATAAAGCACGATGTCGGTGACGCCCTTGTCCTCGACCAGCCGGGCCAGGGTGCCGGGCCAGTTCTCGGGGCTGTCGCGGTAGGGGATATAGGAGGGCCGGTGGCGCCAGAACGCCCGGTCACCCGCGTTGAAGCCCACGCGCCATACCTCGGCCCCCGCGCGGCGCAACATAACGCCGAGCCTGGCAAAGAACGGTCCGTGCGGTCCCTGAAGGAACAGAAACACACGGGGAGGCTGCCTCGCGTCCGCGGTCATATCCGGTATTGTCCTGTTCTTTTGGCCGCAACGCTAGCCCCGAATTGGGGCGAAAATAAGTCAAATCGCGCCTTGTCAGGCGGGGGATGCGGCATTAACCCCTGAAGGCAAGCAGGGAGGCGGCCATGTTCACCGGCATCATCACGGATCAGGGCAGGATTCTGCAGCTGGAGCAGCGCGGCGATCTGAGGGCGCGGATCGGCTGTGGCTATGACATGGGGTCCGTGGACATGGGCGCGTCGATCGCCTGTGACGGGGTGTGTCTGACGGTTGTGGGCCTGGGCGATGACTGGTTTGACGTGGATGTGAGCGCCGAGACCGTCTCGAAAACCAATCTCGACCTGTGGGCGGCGGGCCGGGTGGTCAACCTGGAGCGGGCCCTGAAGGTCGGGGACGAGCTGGGCGGGCATATCGTGTCGGGCCATGTGGATGGCGTGGCCGAGGTGATCTCGGTTTCCGATGAAGGGGACAGCACGCGGGTGGTGTTGCGCGCGCCCGAGGCGCTGGCCCGGTTCGTGGCCCCCAAGGGGTCGGTGGCGCTGAACGGAACGTCGCTTACCGTGAATGAGGTGGAGGGGTGCGATTTCGGCATCAATTTCATCCCGCACACCAAGCAGGTCACGACCTGGGGGCGGGTGGCGGTCGGGGATCGCGTGAACCTGGAGATCGACACGCTGGCGCGCTATGTGGCGCGGCTGGCCGAGTTCGGGTCGCGACACCTGTCCCGGGCTTGACCCGGGACCTGCCGGTCCACCCGCAGACGGCCCCGGATCAGGTCCGGGGCGGGATCAGCCCCATATGTCACCGATGGTGAATCCCTGCCGGAACGGATCGGTCGGGTCGAGCGTCCAGGTGGATTGCCCGTAGATCCAGCCCTGGCCCGACAGCGTGGGGACAATGGCAGGGTGGGGTCCGACGCGGGTTTCCCCGACGATGCGCCCGGTGAAGGTGGTCCCGAGAGGCCCAGCATTCACGTAGTCTTCGCCCGGGGCGAGCTGTCCCCTGGCATGGAGCACGGCCATCTTGGCGCAGGTCCCGGTGCCGCAGGGCGAGCGGTCGAGAATCCCCGGCAGCGCGTGCGGTCTGGCAGGGTCGAAGCCGCTGGTGCAGAGGGTGATCGCGCCGCGCCCGTGGGTGGCCGGATCAATGGGCGCACCCCAGAGATTGGTGATGGTCGGGCCGGTGATCTCCGGGTTTTCGGGATGGGCGACAGGCAGTTGCGCAAGCGCGGCGGCGCGGATCGCCTCGGAGCGTTTGACGATTTCGGCACCGTTCCGGGGGCCCAGGTCGATGCCCAGCCTGTCGGCATCGGCCAGCACGTAGAACATGCCGCCCCAGGCGATGTCGACTGTCACCGCGCCCAGCCCGTCGACCTCGATCACCTTGTCGAGATGCACGGCGAAGGCCGGGACGTTGCGAAAGGTGACGCGGGTCACCTTGGCGCCATCGCAGGCGGCGGTGACGGTGATCAGCCCGGCGGGGGTTTCCAGGGTCAGCCGGGTTTCGGGACAGGTCATCGGGATCATGCCGGTTTCCAGAAGGGCCGTGACCACGCAGATCGTGTTGGAGCCGGACATGGGCGGATATTCGGACTGCTCCATGATGATGAAACCGGCATCGGCGCGCGGGTCGCAGGGCGGCACGATCAGGTTGGCGCAAAGCGCGGGCTGGCCGCGGGGCTCGCGCAGCATCAGCAGGCGGATATGGTCCGCATGGTCCTGAAACCATTTCATTTTCTCGAAGACCGTCCGGCCGGGCGCGTCCGGCAGGCCGCCGGTGATGACGCGGCCGGGTTCGCCTTCGGCGTGGACGTCCACGGCGGTCAGCTTCTGCATGGCGCACCTCCCTTCGGGGGTGACGATAGGCAGACAACGGGCCCGCGTAAATGGCGCCCCGAAATCCGCCCCGCCAAGGCGTGCAGGGTTGGTTTTCAACCCATCATCGCGTGCTCAGTCATTGTCGGTGAGGCCAGCACCCGCCCCGGCCATGCGGCTTTCCGGCGTGTCGGGGGCATAGGTGCGGTGCGCGAGCGCGGAGAGGGTGCGCTGTGCCTCGGCGCTGATCTCGCCCCGCCAGGCGCGGCGCACGACCGTGCCGGGCGTGTCGGACGCGCAGCGGATCGTGGCGCTGTCGCAGCTGTCATGCGAGGCCGGAGCCTCTGCGTTCAGGTGGCTGATACCCTCGCAGCGGGTCAGGCGGCATGGCCCCCAGGACAGGCTCAGCGCGGTTCCGGTCATGTCCGAGGCCATCGCCACGAACGGGTAGAGCAGCAGCGGGTAGGCTGTTTTCTGCAAGGTAATCTCGCGCCCGTCGGCAATCGTGGCTGCATTGTCGCAAATCGCGGCCCCGGTGATCAGCGGGCAGAGCGTGCCGCCCGATGCTGTCCACACCCCCTCGGACCCGTCGGGGCAGAGCGCGTCATAGGCCACGCCATCGGTCTGCGCCAGCACACCGGCGAGGCAATCCGCCCCCGGCAGGCCCATGGCGCAGAGCCAGCGGGTGGCGCGCCCGGCCTCTTCGGCCAGGCCCCAGGAATAGCCCGCGCCGCGTGTGGCCTTGCGCGCGAGGCTGTCGATTTCGTTCAGGGACCAGCTCATGACGCGGCCTCCGGTCGGGGTCCGTCCTCCAGTGGCGGATAGGTCCAGTCATCCACATTGCCGGTCGCCAGCTCGTGCGGGAAGGGCGCGTGCTGGAACATGTTGATGCGCACCCAGCGGTCCGAGCGGGGATCGAAATGGCAGGCACCGAAAAAGCTGAGCTTGGCACGCAGCAGGTCAATGGGCAGCATGGCCGCACCGATCGTGTTGTCGCGGATTTCGGCATATTCGTACCGTGCGGCGATCTGGGCGCGGCGCGCGATGTGGCGATGTTCGGGATGCCCGAGCAGGAACCCGGCCACAGGGCCGTCCGGGGCCCGTACCAGGTCGACATGCATTCGCGCGGCGTCACGGCCCGGGCAGAGCGGCTGCTCATAGGGTTCGATGGGGTCCTCGAAGCGCTCGCCCAGGCGCGGTTCGAGCTTTTCTTCGGAGACGTACCAGACGCGGGCATTCGGTTCGCGGGCGTCCCAGTCGATGTCGAGCGCCCAGTCATAGACGTCCTCGGTAATGCGGCGCAGCTCGGCGACCGGCATGGCCCCGTCAATGCGGAAGCTGAGATGTTCGTCCGCTGCCATGCAGGAGGTGAGGCCATCGACGAGGTGCCCGTAAGGTTCCATCAGGAGCGAGACGATCTGTTCCTGACCTTCGAGAGAGCAGCTGCCCTCGGCCCATGTCCAGAGGCGGTTCCAGGGGAAATCTGTTGTCAGATCGGCGGCTTGCAGATGTGTCTCCAGCGCGGCCATATCGGTGCGCAGCTCCGCGAGCCTGGCGATCTGCAGCGGGTGTTCGGAGGTCCAGTCCTCGGCATGGAGGCGCGCGCGGGCGGCGATGTTGCGGAAGCTTGCGGCCTCCTGCGTGCTGGCCGCGGGCAGGGAGCGGACGCGGGCCAGAGCCTCTTCGCGCGCGCAGATCCAGTGGTTCAGCAGAACCGGGTGGTTGATCAGGAAGGGCGCCATGCCGAGCCCGGTGGAATTGCCGATGCCAAAGCGGCGGCGCAGCGCGGGATCAAGCGGCACGGCGGTGCCGGGGCTGCGCAGGCGCGCCATGTGTTCGACAAGGTCCATGACGAAGGCGCGGGTCAGGTAGACCGAGAGCATTTCGACCTGAAACGGCCCGCGGCATTCCTCGCGCGTGTCGGATTGCTCGCGATCCGCCGCGCCGAACTTGCCCGAGCCATAGACCGCTGTGGTGCGCATGAGATAGCCCACGTCGCGCACCTTGCCGGCATCGGGCTGCTGGCCGCGCGACAGGGCATCGACCACATGTTCCCACAGCCGCACCGAGCGGTTGGCGCGGCTGAGCGACAATTCGCGGTCCGAAACGCGGCCTGCCTCCTGCAGGGGGACGTTTTGCGACAGGCGGGTGATGTCGTCATCGGTGGGGATGCCATCATAAAGCGCAAAGGTCGCGTCCCATTCGGTGGCGATCACCCGGTCCGAGCGTTTCTCGGGCGGCAGGTCGTTGGCGAAGGCCACGAGGCTGTAGGCGCGCTCGGGACCGTGGGCGGTGTAGACGGCGGCGCCCACGCCGGTGTCGTCAATGTCGAAACGCGGGCGCGAGAAGGTCCAGCCCTGAGACCTCAGACGCCGCAGCAGCGTGCGCATGAAGGAGATGCGCGACTGGTGGAAAGAGCCCATGCGGGCGAGTTTCATGACCCTTGAGGGCGGACGCGGGGCGATCACGCGGGATGCGGGTGCCTGGTGTTGCATGGTCGTCCTCCTGTCGGTGCCGCGACACGCGCCCCGGGCCCGGCCCGGCGCCTCAGATGGTGTGTCGCAGAGGTCCCGGGTCAAGCCCGGGACCGGTGTTTCCATATCGTCAGTCTGTCCCTGAAGGGGTGAAGTTCTCGTCAAAGAACCTGAGCCAGTTGTCGCCCATGAGGCCCGCGACCTCCGCGTCCGAAAAGCCAACATCGCGCAGGCCCTGCTCGATATTGCCGAAGTCGAGATTGCCTTTGAACCACTGCGGCTGAGGCGGGAAGCCGGGGGCGGCGGCGGAGCCTTCGCCATAGTCGATCTCCTTGGACCAGCGGCCCACGCGCATCCATTCGACGATCGCATCCGGCTGGTCCTGGCAGAGGTCGCTCCCGATGCCGAAATGCCCGACCCCGAAACGCTCGGCGGCGGTGGCGATCATTTCGCAGAAGCTCTGCAGCGTGCAGTCGGATTTGTCCCTGAGATGGTGCGGGTACATGGAAAAGCCCATCATGCCGCCGTTTTGCGTGACGGCGCGCACCACCTCGTCACGCTTGTTTCTGAGTGCGGGTTGCCAGGAGTGCAGGTTGGCGTGAGTGATGGCGATGGGGCGCGCGGAGATTTCCGCCGCTTCGATGGTCGAGCGGTCGGCGGAATGGGACATGTCCACCACCAGGCCGACGCGGTTCATTTCCCTGATCACCTGACGCCCCATCCGGGTGATGCCGGGGTCCTCGGCCTCGTAGCAGCCGGTGGCGAGCAGGCTCTGGTTGTTGTAGGTCAGCTGCATGAAGCGCGCGCCGAGGTCGTGCAGGATTTCGACCAGACCGATGTCGTCTTCCATCGGAGCGGGGTTCTGGAAGCCGAAGAAGATGGCCGTGCGGCCGGTCTCGTGCGCGCGGCGCACATCCGATCCCCAGCGGCCCTTCATGATCAGGTCCGGGTATTGCTCGAACCATCGATTCCACTGCTCCATGTTGAGCACGGTTTCGCGGAAGGTCTCGTGGTAGCTGATCGTGACGTGGACGGCATCGACACCCCCCTCACGCATTTCGCGGAAAATCTTCTCGGACCAGTTGGCGTATTGGAGGCAGTCGATGCGGTAGGTCATGCCTTTGCTCCCTGAGCGCGTTTCGGTCCGTTGTGCCCGGCATGGCCAAGCCGCGCCCGCGCTTCCTCAGGGGCGGGGGCATCGTTGATCACGCGCTCCGAACAGTCGTTTCGAGTGCCGAGAATTCTCCGGACAGAAATCCCGTGGCAGCGCCCACGCAGGGGCGGGCACGTTTTTTTGTGTGCGCCGTGTTCTCGCATCACGCGGGCGACCCCGCCGCGATGTAAGCGGTTTTCACAATGGTGTAGAAGTCGCGCGCGGTGATGCCCTGTTCGCGGGGGCCGTAGGAGCTGTCGCCGCGGCCGCCGAAGGGGACGTGATAGTCGGTGCCGGCGGTGGGCAGATTGACCGTCACGACGCCGGTGCGGGCACCCCGGCGGAAATGGGTGGCGCGGGCGAGGTTTTGCGTGACGATGCCGGAGGTGAGGCCGAAATTGGTGTCATTGACGACGGCCAGGGCCTCGTCATAGCTGCCCACCTTGATCACACTGGTCAGGGGCGCGAACATTTCCTCGCGGTTGATGCGCATGTCGTTGGTGGTGCCGACAAAGACGCCCGGCGACATGTAGTACCCCTCGTGCGGCATATCGAGCCGCGCGCCGCCGCAGGCCAGTTCAGCCCCCTCGGATTTGCCCAGATCGGCATAGGCCAGGTTCTCGTTCAGCTGGGTTTCGCTGACGATGGGGCCCATTTGCGTGCCTGTCTCCAGCGCGTGGCCGACCTTCATGGCCTGCGCGCCCGCGATCAGTTTCTCGACAAAGGCGTCGTGGATGCCTGCGTGCACGATGAGCCGCGACGACGCGGTGCATTTCTGGCCCGAGCCGCCGAAGGCGCCACCAAGGGCAAGGCCGACCGCCAGGTCGAGATCGGCGTCGTCCATCACGGCCAGCGCATTCTTGGAGCCCATTTCCATCTGCACGCGGGTGAAGTTCTGCACGGCGGCAGAGGCGATGCCGCGGCCCACGGGCACGGAGCCGGTGAAGGAGATGGCATCGACCTTCGGGCTTTCCACAAGACGCTGGCCCACGTCGCGGCCGGCCCCCATGACGAGGTTGAAGAGACCCTCGGGGATGTCCTGCCGACTGATGATCTCGGTCAGGGCCACGGCAGAGGCGGGGGTCACGTTGGCGGGTTTCCAGATGACCGCGTTGCCATAGGCCAGCGCGGGCGCGATCTTCCACGACGCGGTGGCGGTGGGGAAGTTCCAGGGGCTGATCACGGCAACGATGCCCACGGGTTCGCGGCGCACGTCGATCTCGACGCCCGGGCGGACCGAATCGGCGTTTTCGCCCAGCTGGCGCAGCACTTCGTGGGCGTAGTAGGTAAAGAACTGCCCGGCGCGATAGACCTCGCCCCTGCCTTCGGCGAGCGGCTTGCCCTCTTCGCGGGAGAGCAACGTGCCCAGTTCCTCGGCGCGGGCCATCATCTCGGTGCCGATGGCCATCAGCACGGCCTGCTTGCGCTCAAGCCCATAGGCCGCCCATTCCCCCTGCGCCCGGGCGGCGGCGGCCAGCGCGTCGTCAAGCTGGGCGCTGCTGGCCTGCGCATAGAGGCCGACGAGATCGCCGAGGTCCGACGGGTTGCGGTTTTCGACTTCGCCGGTTCCGGCGACCCACTGGCCTGCGATGAAATTCCTGGAGAGTTCGGTCATGGCATGTTTCCTTCTGAAACCGGACTTGGAAAATCCGTCTTCAGGGTATTTCCGAAGCCATGGTGATCTGTTTGGGAGCCTTTTCGGCATGGTGCCCCGTCGAGTACCATGCTGAAAGGCTACCGGGTGGTAAATGGCCGTAGCAGAGGACCGAGGGCATCTACTCACGAATGCTGATTTAAGGCAAACCAGAAGTATTGGACATTTTTTCAATCCAGCTGAATTTTACTCGCGCGCTGCGCAGATCGGCGGCCTTGATGCTGGTCAGAAGGGCACGGGCGGCGGGGGTCAGCAGCGTTTCGGGCTGGGACAGCATCCAGACCTCGCGGCGCACCGAACAGTCACGCAGGGGCAGGAATTCGAGGTCGAGAAATTCGGGCAGGATCGCCAGCTCGGGCAGGATGGTCACACCTGCCCCCGAGCGCACGAGGCTGAGGATCGAGGCGGTGTTGCGCACCATCAGGGTCGAGGCCTCGAGAATGGGCTGGAACCCGTCATCGCGGATGTTCTGGCACAGACCGTTTGAGATCAGCTCGAATCCGGCCATGTCGGCCCAGGTCAGGTGTGACCAGTCGCGCGCCAGCGGATGATCGACCGGACAGACCACACCATAGGCATCCGAAAACAGCAACTCGCGGTTGAACCCGGTTATCGGGCCGATGGAGGCAAGACCGATTTCGGCGCGCCCGGCCTCGAGGTCGCGCTGGATGGTGCCGCTGTCGGTGTCCGACATCTCGATCCGCACGCCGGGGTGATCCTCGCGGTAGCTGCGCAGGATCGGCGGCATGATCACCTGCGCCACCGAGGGTGTCGTGGCGATGCGCACATGCCCGGCCTCGGCGCGGCTGATCCCCTCGATATTGGCGATGGTCCGCTCGAAATGCGCCAGTTCGCGGCCCGCCTCGTCGCGGATCATTTCGCCCAGCGGTGTGAGACGCGATTTGCGTGCGCTTTCAAAGAGCGGCGCACCGATATGGTCCTCGAACTGGCGCAGCATCATCGACACCGCCGACGGGGTGCGGCCAAGCACGACGGCGGCATCGGCGAGGCTGCCGTGATCGGCCACCGCGTGAAAGCAGCGGAGCATTTCGATCTTGATAGCCAAATTCAATCCTCCTTGATTCCCGGCAATCTAGTTCGGTTTGGTTGATGTTTCCATAAGCGATTGTGGCCTGCTCGACCGGCTCTGCGCCGCCGCGAACCAGGCCGTAGCCGGGAGAGATATGTCATGCCTGAATGGGATGTGCTGCCGGGGGTGGCGATTCTGCCGGGGCTCGTGTTCATCCGTGGGTCGGCGGCGATGCTGGCGCGTGGCGCGGGCGTGGAATTGGCGATCAGGACGGTGGCGATCAGGACGGTGGCGATCCGGGCGGTGGAGACCGGACCTGTAGGGATCGGGCCCGTGGTGGGTCGGCGCTCACCTTGCGTTCGCCCAGGCAGCTGTCTCTTATACACATCTGACGCTGCCGACGATCTACTCTGTGTAGATCTCGGTGGTCGCCGTATC
>FYBJ01001864.1_pt2 | contig 52782 bp, 43 predicted proteins | sample 1134611 | NCBI WGS metagenome assembly FYBJ01 (sample SAMEA104116008, study PRJEB20421) | marine metagenome | isolation source: marine
CTGCAAGGTGGTAATTTCATTAAATTAATCTTTCCTACGTCAAACTAATCTTTCCTACGTCCCGCGGACAAGCCGCGGGACGTAGGTTCAACAAAATGTATTTTGCATTTGTACACGTTGCTGTCATCCCCGCGCCGGCGGGGATCTATTTATTATACAAGGTGATGTGCCAACTTGAGGAATGGTTCCTCGCCTGCGCGGTGATGACACGATATGACTAATATCAAAACTAAAATTGAGATACTAGTATGTGCCACTGCAGGGAGTTACCTGAAAGGCCAACAAAGTAAAATTTGATCATAAAAATCAAAAAAACATCTCAATAAACTGATTTTCTTCAATATCTAATCTAAAATAATTAAAAAGAAATCAATTTGGGGAGATTTATGCCTCACGCAGCCAGTTCCAGTTCGCAACAAGAAAATCCAGATCAAATCATGCAGCAAGTCGTGGAATTGTTAGCGCAATTAGAAAATCCACAGAGCCCCCCTCACCAAAACAAACTGAAAAAACATCTTTTTCATCACTCAAAAAAAGATCCAAGGCCATATGAACAGTGCCGTGATCTTATCAAAACCTTGTGGCAATATTATCAAGAGGCTAATCAGCCTGCCAAAATGGCTGAAGTCCTGGAACGGGTACAACAATTTAATAGATGTTGCGGAGTTAAAAACCACAAATTTCAATTTAATGTTGCGGCCTGGCATATTCGACAACTCAGCAGCCAACTGCTTGACAAGACGCCGTCAGAAGCATCTTTTACCCAGATATTAAATCAGCTCAAAGCTGATCTTCATCATACAAAAGAACTTTCCGTTCATGAAAAAGGACAGATATTAAAAACTTTTGCTCAGATTTTAGAACAGAATACCCATACTTATTCGAATCATCAGCGCTCTGAGTTTATCTCAATGTTTAACCTGGCCATTGAGCGTTTCGATTTTGAAACATTAAAAAAAACGGACAAAAAAAAGGTGCTTGACGGCTACGCAAAGCTGTTTATTCACGAATTCATCAGAGATTATACGGTCTATTCCCAGCTGAGCGAGGCACAACAACACAACAGCATTATCAAGCATCTCACTGAATCCATTGATCCTGAAGCATTGCTGCGTATTGTCCTTCACAACAAGAAAATTAACGATTTTCTGGATGATATTGTTCGTAAAAATCCTAGAGGATTATTAGAAACCCTCAATCAGCATATGGACATTGCAGCCTACGGTTACAACAACGCCCTGAAAGAATTAATCCAGCTCAGAAACAGACTGAAAAAACAGGCTGCGGCCTCCAGTTCTCAAAGCAGTGAATGGCGAATGAGAACAAGAACTGAACAGGCGAAACTCATTATTCACAGCTACGATTTTGACGGCTGCACCGGCGTTAAATTTATTCCCCTGAATGCTTATGCAAGACCAGATATACTGATGATAGGATCAACAAGACAATCCCAGACCGCAAACAGCATCAACAAACATTCCATAAGCCAGAAAGAAGATGCATTTCATATGCTGGTGGAGTGGGCCAATCAATTTAATATTCAATTCAGCCCACAACTTTATGCCGATATCGTGAATCGACAACCATTAGGGACTGCTTTTTTTTCCAGAAAAAATTATGATTTCGAGAAACATTTTGACGAAACAAAAGTGTCGCTGCTCTTTACCCAAATGTGGGCGATGGCATTGGAGCATTCCAATGATTCCATTGATTTTCATTTTTTTGATGACCGGGAAGAAATTTTATTCATCATCAAGTCGTTTTATCAATACAATCAGGATTTAATTCCCGAAAATTTAAACCTCCATCTTCATCATCATGCACCCACTAAAAATATCCACCGCGATTTAGGCCTTATCAGCGGTAGTGGCGCATTAAAACAACTCAAGAAACAGAAAGTTGAACTATCAACGAAATTATATGCCTTGCTACGACAACAAAAACTGGTCAAAAACCACTGCAAATTTATCAAGGAATCAAAACCGCAGCGCCTTTATTTCAAAATTATGAGTGCATTATCTTTAACGGAAGATACACAGCAATTTACCGATGCGTATAAACAACAGCTTCAAAAAATTCTCGAAAAGAGTCCTTACCCTCATTACCAGGAGGACATCAAAGCCGTCCGGACGATTGTTCAACAACGATTTGAAACACTCCTTCAAAATGATATCTGTCAAAACCACTGTCAAAAAGAACTTCTTGATTTTCTTCAGGCGGTTGATGCATGTTCTTTCAATATCGAAAAAACGGCAACCTCGGAAGATTTCGCCGAATTACTTAACCGTATTCTTAAGTATTGCCAATCGGATATGCGCATTGAACCCCAAAATATTATTTTGGATTCTGCTGCCTCAAGCAGTGCTTCCAGCAGTAAGCGGTTTTAACAGGGCGAACGCAGGCGCCAGGATGGCCGCAGCTGCTGCGACCACCCAAAACAATCCGACGCTATTTTGATAACTCAGCTTCGATTAACGCCCTGACCTCAACAACGCGAGCACTTAAATCGGCAGGTGCCGGGCCGCCGCCTTGTGCCATATCATCCCTTCCACCGCCTTTGCCACAGAGAATCTGAACTAATTTCACAGCCGTCGGCGCCTTACCTATCAAAGATTTGCTCATGCCAGAAATCACGGCAAGTTTTCCATCGTCTACGGCATATAAAACCCAAAGACCGGAGCTCAATTTCGCTTTCAACTGATCCTGCAACTCGCGCAAGGCTTTCATATCCATGCCGTCAAATTGCTTAATCAATACATCTGCACCGCCAATGGACTCGATTTCTGAGCTGATATCCTGAGAAGATTGCCGGGCGAGTAGTTGTTTAAGCTTCTGCTGCTCTTTTTCAAGGGATTTCATCTCGGAAACCATTTGCAACAGCTTATCACCCAGTTTTGCAGGCGACGTTTTAAGCTGTGAAGCCGCCTCAGTCAGTATATCCTGTTGCTGCCAGACCCATTGCAATGCATAATTGCCGGTCAGCATTTCAATACGGCGAACACCGCTGGCAATGCCGGTTTCACTGGCAATTTTAAACAAACCCAAATCGCCGGTGCGTTTTGCGTGAGTACCGCCGCAAAGCTCTTTTGAGAATTCGCCCATGGTCAGTACGCGAACCTTGTCGGAATATTTTTCACCAAACAAGGCCACGGCTCCGCTATTTTTAGCGGCTTCAAAATCCATCAGTTCGGTTGTTACCGATTCATTTTTGCAAATCTGCTCATTCACCAAAGCTTCAACCTTACGAAGCTCTTCTTCGCTCATGGCCTGAAAATGGGTAAAGTCGAATCTTGCCCGTTCAGCATCCACCAATGATCCTTTCTGCTGTACGTGCGAGCCAAGCACTTCTTTTAAAGCCGCGTGCAGCAAATGGGTTGCCGTATGGTTTAAACGGATTGCCTGACGCCGCTGGCTGTCGACTTCCGCATAAACGCTCTGATTCATTTGCAAACGACCTTCCAGCAAATGCCCGTAATGAACAATGGCCTGTGCTGATTTTTTAGTATCTGTCACTTCAAAACGAACCCCCTCTGCTGACAAGACTCCCTTATCGCCAACCTGTCCGCCGCTTTCAGCATAAAAGGGCGTATGGTCAAGGATTACGGCCCCCTGCTCACCAACCTGCAATTGTTCAGCGGCCTCGCCTTCCTTGAATAAACCAATAACGGTTGAGTGAAGTTCTTCTTTTTCATAACCATGGAAAACCGATGCCTGTTCAATACTCATCCTTTCAAGATAGTCGGCTTGAAACTGGCTGGAAGACTGCGACTGGCGGCGTTGTTTCTCCATGCATCGCTCAAAACCTGCCATATCGACTTCAATTGTATGTTCACGGGCAATATCGGCAGTCAGGTCAACCGGAAATCCGTAGGTATCGTAAAGCTTAAAGGTCACTTCGCCGGTTAAAACAGGCTGGCTGAGTCCTGCTATTTCTTCATTCAGAAGCTTTAACCCCTGCTCCAGCGTCCGGTTGAACTGCTGCTCTTCCAAGTCAAGCAGATGCACCATCTGTTGCTGCTGTTGTGAAAGTTCCGGATAAGCTTCTCCCATCACTTCGATAAGCGGTTGAACCAGTGATGAGAAAAAGGGAGAAGGAAGCCCCAGCTTGTTACCATGACGGACAGCGCGACGAATAATACGCCGCAGAACATAACCGCGGCCTTCATTGCCGGGCATCACCCCGTCACAGATCAGAAAACAGCAGGAACGGATATGATCAACGATCACTTTCAATGATGGGTGTTCAATGTCAACCTCAGGACAATGCTGATGCAATGCTTTGATTAAATGCTGGAAACTGTCAATATGATAATTATTATGAACGCCCTGCACCACAGCGGCAATCCGTTCAAGCCCCATGCCGGTATCTACCGAAGGCTTGGGTAAAGGCTCAAGCTTACCGGAGGCATCGCGGTTAAACTGCATAAACACCAGATTCCAGATTTCAATATAACGATCACCATCTTCATCAGGAGAACCCGGTGGGCCGCCTGCAATCTCAGCGCCGTGGTCATAGAAAATTTCGGTACAGGGACCGCAGGGACCGGTATCGCCCATGGACCAGAAATTATCTTTTTCACCGCAACGGGAAAAACGCTCAGCAGAAACGCCCATGTCCTTAAGCCAGATATCAGCGGCTTCATCATCGTCTTCATACACTGTGACCCAAAGACGTTCTTCCGGCAGTTGAAGCACCTCTGTTAAAAAACCCCAGGCAAACTGAATCGCTTCCTTTTTAAAATAATCGCCAAAACTGAAATTTCCGAGCATTTCAAAAAAAGTATGGTGCCTTGCGGTGTAACCGACATTTTCAAGATCATTATGCTTACCGCCGGCGCGAAGGCAGCGCTGAGAACTGGTTGCCCGGGAATAGGCTCTTTTTTCAAGCCCAAGAAAGCAGTCCTTGAACTGCACCATACCAGCATTAGTAAATAACAGGGTTGGATCGTTTGAAGGTACCAGCGAACTTGAAGGAACGATATGATGCCCCTTCTCTTCAAAATAATTTAAAAATAATTGTCTAATTTCGGCGCTTTTCATAGGTTATCGCAAGATTGTTAAGTTAAATGGTAAGTTGCTGGATCATATCAGAAGTAAAACCACGGTAAAGTAAAAACCGTTTAATTTTTTGCTTTTGTGCAAAATCCAGAGTCGAATGAATCGAAGCTTTCTTTTTCCAGAGATTTTGAGCAATATCCAGCCAGTCAATAGCCTCGTCTGCCATCACCTGCTCTATGATATGTTCTTCCACTTTTTTCTGCTGCAGGAGCTGCCGGATATAATAAGGCCCATAATTTTGTTGAGCTTTTGAACGCAATAAAGACGCGGCATAACGTTCGTCCGATTGGAGATTATGCTGCTGCAAATGGCAAAGCGAGTCTTCAATATCCGACATGGCATAGCCTTTTTGCGACAGCTTCTGCTTCAACTCAAAGGCACTATGTTCACGGCGCGCCAAAAGGCGCACCATGGCTTCACTGGCACTGACTTTCTCAGGCATCAACAGGCTCGTCGAACACTTCCTGTTCGCTTTCGCTGCCCCGTTTTGGATTCACCAGCAGTTCTGCCCGGATTTTTTGTTCAAGTGTGGCGGCAATTTCCGGATTTTCTTTCAGATATTGGCGGACATTGTCTTTACCCTGGCCGATTTTTTCATTGTTATAGCTGTACCAGGCACCGGATTTATCAATCAGACCTAACTGCACGCCCAGATTAATAATCTCGGACTCCCTTGAAATACCTTCGTTATACAGAATATCAAAATCAGTGGTTCTGAAAGGAGGCGCAACTTTGTTTTTAACGACCTTCACCCGTGTTTCATTACCCAAAATCTCATCCCCTTTCTTGATAGCGCCGGTGCGGCGGATATCCAGACGGACAGAGGCATAAAATTTCAGCGCATTACCGCCAGTGGTTGTTTCAGGGTTACCGAACATCACGCCGATTTTCATACGAATCTGGTTAATAAAAATCACCAGCGTGTTGGAACGTTTGATGTTTGCGGTCAGTTTACGAAGTGCCTGCGACATCAGACGAGCCTGCAGCCCCATATGCGAGTCACCCATATCGCCTTCAATTTCAGCTTTGGGCGTCAGTGCTGCAACCGAGTCAATCACGACCACATCCACCGCAGAAGAACGAACCAGCATATCGGTAATTTCAAGCGCCTGCTCACCGGTGTCAGGCTGGGATACCAGCAGCTCGTCAACGTTCACGCCCAGTTTTTCAGCGTAAGAAGGGTCAAGCGCATGTTCGGCATCCACGAACGCGGCCGTGCCGCCTTTTTTCTGGCATTCTGCAATGACCTGCAGGGTCAGCGTGGTCTTACCGGAAGATTCAGGACCATAAATTTCAATGATACGGCCTTTAGGTAAACCGCCTATTCCCAGTGCGATATCCAAACCCAGCGAGCCTGTTGAAATGGCTTCGATATCTCGGGAAACGGTACTGTCACCCATTCGCATAATCGCGCCCTTACCAAACTGCCTGTCGATTTGTGCGAGTGCGGAGGCTAATGCTTTTTCTTTGTTATCCATTATTTTCACCTTTTTCATAAAAGAAAAAAATTATCCCATAGAATTCACCCTGATATCAATGAGACAGTTGAACAAAATTTTTAGGACGTATAGACTTGAATTCGGGAAATTTAGACATATATATACCCGTGATCTTCCAAAATGCGAGTTTTATACTTTTTCTTTTTCGCCCTGCACTTCGTTAAAAAACTCGCAAGGGGATTGCCATTACTCGCTTTTTAACGAAGTGCAGAACAAAAAATAAAGGCGTCTAATACTTGCATTTTGGAAGATCACGGGTATATATGCTAAAATAAACATATCAACCAGGAGTTGTCGAATATGAACCAGAACAATGTAAACACCATCCGCCGGCAGGAGTCGGTTTTAAGTACCAACAAGGTGTTGCGTAACACCTATCTGCTGCTGGGAATGACCTTCATTTTTTCAGCTCTCTGCGCTTACGCATCATTTGCCTTCGGCGTCAGATACATTAATCCGCTGTTGATGATTGGCGGCGTCTACGGTCTGATGTTTTTAACCCAGGCTTTACGCAACAGTCCCATGGGTCTGGTGGCCTGTTTTGCCTTCACAGGGTTCCTTGGCTACACGCTTGGCCCTTTGCTCAGCTACTATATCAGCGCCTTTTCCAATGGCCCACAGCTGATTACCACTGCATTAGGCGGTACGGGAATGATCTTCTTCGGACTTTCAGGCTATGCACTGACAACCCGTAAAGATTTCAGCTACATGGGCGGTTTCCTGTTCATCGGCGTCATGGTAGCTCTGCTGGCGATGATTGCCAATATTTTCCTGCAAATTCCTGCTCTTCAGCTGGGTGTTTCCGCAGCCTTCGTGCTGATTTCCTCCGGCCTGATTCTGTTCCAGACCAGTGAAATCATCCATGGCGGCGAGACCAATTATATCTCTGCGACAGTCAGTCTGTTCGTATCGATTTACAACCTTTTTGTCAGTCTACTGCAAATTCTATCCGCATTATCCGGCAGAGACTGATCCCCTCTCCTCAACCTGAGTCCCGGCATCTGGCCGGGATTTTTTTTACAAAAATTTTGTGTTTCTGAATATTTTATCTTACTATCGATGAGAGCTTTAAACTGTGTTAAGGAAGTATCATGCCAAGGAACGGAATATCCCCTAACGGAAAATCACCTTATTTAAAAACACTTGCATTCGAATATGTTAAAAACCAATTCACCATCGACAAAAACCAGCCCGTCAGTGAAGATGAGTTGCAGCAATTTATTAAGAGCCTTGAAGATCAAATGATTTGCTATTATTTATCAAATGAGGGGCAGCAAAAGGAGAATAACCCAGCCCGTTATTATGAGCTCAAGGCCGATCTGGGCATTGCCGATGGAATAAGCAGACACCGTGAGTGTGAATTGTACAAAGACGAGATCAGCCTCTTATTAAAACTCAATTATTTATATTGGCAACAATCATCAACGGGACAAAAGCTCAACATTGCCATCAGAATAACGATAGACATTAATGAATGCTCAACCGGTTTCCATATGAGGCTATCGGAACTGCTGGATGACCAAAGCAGTACACACTCCCTCCTCCACAGCCTTAAAAAATATCGTGAAAAAATTATTCGATCATTCGTTGCAAGAAAATATAGTAGTGGTTCTCATACCCTGAACTGTTATAAACACATAGCTGGAGCGATGGAGCTTGGATTAAGGAGGGGGATAACAAATGATCCTCGTCTGAAGGATATTATCATCAACAGGGGCCGCGAAAACATCATTAAAGAAATTTCCGATGTTATGCTGGAGCAGTATGAACCCGTCAGAATTTTATCGAATGTGTTTGACGACCTGTTGGCATTTTTGCATGTTCTTGGTTATCAGGGTACAAAAACTGATGGCAGCCACTACAACAAAGAAACCTATGATGCATGGACAAAAGGAATAGTCCGGTTTCTGGGGATGGATAAGAATCAAAAAGAGAGCCTGAACTTTAGAGATCTTTTTTTATTGGAAGATGAAATCCTTGTCGTCGGAATGAATAAAAGCTATCTTAAATATTTCGTATTTGAGATCCTGACAACAAAACTGTTCTCCTTTTCATATGATCAAAAACAAGCGCTTAACGCCCTGTTTTGCCCTGAAAGCAATTTTTCAATTGAGCAGCTCAAGATACTTTGCCGCAGTGTTACGGATGAAACAACAAACCAAAAAACCAAGCCAATTATTCGAAACCCAATGGATTGCATCGCCTTGATTAAAGCAATGGAGAAATCCGATGATGGCAAAGCATGTAAGCAAAGCAAGCTAGCCAATGGTTACGCAACCTTGCTATTTAATGCTCGCGGGGATACAAAGGAAAACACGCTGAGAACCGTGAATTTTTTAGATATGCTCAGCAGACATTGTGGAGAAAAACCATTTACAAGGAAAATGCTCTCGGAATACAAGTTTGATTTATTTACCAATTTCAAACTAAATTATTTCAAAAAACAATCTGCATCCACCGAAAATCAAGCTCAATCCAGTAACAATCAACCTAAGTCTTATATCAATCGACCTGAATCCTTTAAAAAACTGTTAAATCTCTTACTGGTTTACAAAAAACCAGAAAATGAGAAGATGATGAGGTTATTGGAACGATATATAAATCTTCATCGTACCATCGATAAAATTACCCTGATAAAGGGGATTCTGGAACTGGATGTCATCCAAAAAAATGAAGATATCAGCAACGGGCTGAAAAAAATCGCCAATGATCTGTTCAAGCAGATTTTAAGAGCAGACAGACCGAAAAATTTAATGAAACTTCCCCATCCAGAACAATGCCCTGAGTTCTATGATTTAATGGATAACAGTCTCAGTCAGGAGGTGCTTGCTGCTTCATTCGCTTCGATTGATACAGAAAACAATCACCTTCTTACGTACATCTGTTGTCATTACCCTGACACGTTAAAATCAGTGGTAAGATTGTTTCAAAAACTTATTGAAGAACAGAAGGAACAACTTCTAGTCCACTACAATAAAGATAATAAACAACTTATCGATTTACTGCTCGAAAACAAAATCTATTTACCCTTTTACCTACCATTGATTGAAATTATTGATAAACATCAGCCAGATGCAGAAACACGTCTTGCCATGCTTTTGATTATTCCTGATGAAAAAGGTCAAAACAGGCTGATAAACGCGATACAAACTGAAGACGCTGAAAAATCTGAAACACTCATCAAGATCATCCAACGCCAACCCATTTCAACGCGTACCGAACTGTTATTGTGCATGAATGACAATGGTCATGCCTTACAACTGGCATTAACAAAGAAGGATGCATTATGGATTTCCCACATATTCAGCATTATGAAATCCATAAACCCTGAATTGCAAATGCATATTTTTGATCACTGTGATCAAGAAACGCTCCTTGACTGCCTTCATGCGTTTCCGGAACTGACCCGTGATTACCTGAGCATGATCGGTGGATTTGATGTATTATACCAACCAAGATATGAAGCTCTGCTGCCGGACAAAATGGCGAGTGCAGAGGAAAATCTAGGCATCCGGATATTGTTCGAAAACGTTAGCAGAAAAAATGTAAAAATCTGCAATGATAAAGAACAGATGTTAACTGCCGTCAGAGAAATTAATGGGCGTATGTATGCTTTTGCATCCAATCTCTTGAAAAAGGATATCGAACTGCTCATCGCGGCAATCAGAGAAAACCCGGAAGCTATTCATTTTGCACTGGAGGGGTTAAAAAATCTTGATGATTTTAAAAACCTGGCCCATATTAAAAATAAAAAAGAACGGCAGGAAGCCTGCGATGAACTCGAGCAAAAATTAAAACAATTCGATGCTTATCAGCCTATTGGCATCTGTTTGACGCAACAATTAATCGATGAAAACGATTCGACTTCACCCAAAAAAGCCTCCTGGCTTTATCCAACGTTTTATGCCAGAGACGAGCAAAGCACTATAAGAAAACAGGCTGCCCAAAAACTTATACAGGTTTTTGAAGGAAAAAATCCGGATATCAATGTGCTTGAGAAAAAAGTTTTAAAATCTCCAGAATTTTCTGTCATCTGGGAGAATCACCCAAAAACAAAAGAAAAAATGGAAATGCTTTTTGCAAAATCACAAGTTCGGAATAATTATAACCAATTGACTGTCTCCCTGAATCTATCTTCAAGCGACGAGGACCCCATAGACGTGGCAAGTTCAAGCGCCTGCAGTACAGGACCAGGCTTCGGCTGATGACGAAGACCTTGATAAGCGAAATGCGCCTGATTGAGCTTTCGCAGCATTGCAGGCAGCCTGAATTTTACATGAAAAATTTGCTTGGGTTTTGTTCGAAGAGACTATGACTAGTACCGTTTTCATTTAGTTTTGCAAGGTGAAAAAATACAATTTGTTCAACCTACGTCCCACGGCTTGTCCGTGGGATCCATGAATCTACCTACATCACTGGATCCCGCGGACAAGCCGCGGGACGTAGGAAAGATTAATTTAATGAAATTACCACCTTTCAAAACTAAATGAAAACGGTACTAGAGTCTGTTGACATTTCAACTTGAACTGCCTACTTCCCACGCTTTATGCGCGGAATCCATGCGATCCGTATGATAGCCATTCAATGGTTTACAGAGTTAAATGCTGGATTCCGCGCATAAAGCGCTGCACGTGGGCTCTAAGACGAAATGTCAACAGCCCCTAATGCGCCTTTTTCAAGGTCTCAAGGCAGGATAAATAATCCGATGCTATATCAATCCCGGTTTCATTGGCAATTTCACGTATACAGGTTGGGCTGGTGACGTTAATTTCTGTCAAATAACCGCCAATCACATCGATTCCAACGAAATATAAACCTTTTGTCTTCAATGTTTGCGAAAGCTGCTGACAAATCCATCGTTCTCGTTCGCTGATCGGCTGAACCACCCCTTTAGCCCCTGCAGCGAGATTTCCTCTTAACTCCCCTTTTTGAGGAATACGGGCAAGGCTGTGTGATACTGGTTCGCCGTTAATTAACAAAATACGTTTATCTCCGCTGCTGGAAATTTCAGGGATGTAGCTTTGCGCCATTACTGATTTACAGCCGCTTTCTGACAGGGTTTCTAATATAACAGAGAGATTTCGGCCATCCTCATTCACATGAAAAACCGATTTTCCTCCCATCCCTTCCAGCGGTTTAAAAATGACATTTTGGTGTTGATGCCAAAACTGGCGAAGCTTATCCATATCCCGGCTGACCAGTGTCTGTGGGCAGCACTGAGGGAAATTGAGGGTAAAAAATTTTTCATTGGCATCCCGAAGCGACTGTGGCTTATTGGCGACCATTACCCCTTCTTTTTCAGCAAGTTCCAATGCGTAAGTTGCATAAATATATTCAATATCAAAGGGAGGATCCTTTCGCATCAGAATGATATCCATTTCGGCCAGTGCCTTCACTACCGGCTCAGCGCTGTCAAACCAGTCCGCATCATTCTCCCTCACCTTCGTCACTGGCGTTAATCTGGCGAAAGCCCTTCCTTCTTCACAAAACATATCTTCAAGCTGAAAACAATAAGTCTGCCAGCCTTTATCTATTGCGGCACGCAACATGGCAACGGTAGAATCTTTATAGTAAACTACTGTTTCCAATGCATCCATTAAAACCGCTATTTTCATAAAGCCTCCTTAAGCGCCTTCCTTTCCCGGGCCGCAGCCAGCGCAGCCAGGCGGGCAACCACGCCGAAACTGTAAAATCGGTTAACGGACTCCAGAGGATTAAGATCCGTTCGAGGAACATTACAGGCACCAGCAAAAGCCAGCGGTTCAAAATGCATCCCCGGCGCGTTCAGACTCTCATCAGGGCCTTTATCTTTATGTACCCGATAAAAACCGCCCACAACATATTGCCCCAACAGATAGACCACAGGTTCTGCTACAGAACCATCAGCCATCACTTCAAAACTGTGCACGCCCTCCTGAATCAGCACCTTATCCACTTTTTGACTGCCCTTACTGGCAGCCATCTTCTTGCGTTGTTTTCTGTTCAGCTCCATGAGTTCTTCAGGGTGGCGAACGGTCATGACCGACATGCCATAAGTGCCGCTGTCTGCTTTGATGACCACAAAGGGATCGTTATTAATGCCATAGGCTTTATATTTTTCTTTAATATTTTCCAGCATCAGCGAAACGTGCTGCGCAAGCCGGTCCATGCCCTCCTGTGCCATAAAATCAATTCCGCTCACCGAGGTGAATATTGGATTAATTAGCCAGGGATCAATTTGAAGCATGTTTGAAAATTCTTCAGCAACCTGTTGGTAAAAAGTAAAATGATCGGATTTCAAACGGGTTGACCAGCCCAATCCAGGCTGAGGATGAATTCTTTGATTCAACCCCTGTAAAATTTCTGGAATACCGCTGGATAAATCATTGTTCAACAGCACGACACAGGGATTAAAGTTCTCAAGTCCAACCCTGTCGCCCTGACGTTGCAAGGGCTCAACCAACAAAGGAGGATGATCTTCAAACTCGATTTCAACCGCCTGCTGAATTTCTGGATCCATGCTTCCGACTCTGGCATCAAATCCAGCCTGATTGATAATATCAACCAAAACCGCAAGGCTTCTCATATAGAACAGATTGCGGGTATGGCTTTCAGGAATCACAAGAACCCGTTTGCAGCCTTCGAATTCCTCAAAAAAAACAGATTGCATGGCCTGTACACACAGCGGCATAAACTCTGGATTTAAATTATTATAGCCGGCCGGGAAAAGGTTGGTATCCACCGGCGCCAGTTTAAGGCCGGAATGACGCAAATCAACCGAACTGGTTATCGTCGGCAAAGATTGCCGCCATTGTTCGCGAAACCAGCTTTCAATTCTGGCCAGATTATCAAGAAAAATATCCTCGATATAATGCAAAGGCCCCTTATGCAGGGTAGTTAAATGAGGTACGGGATTTTGTATATCAGTCATGAAGCTATTCACATTGCAAACAAAATGAAAGTTTAGCTTAAATTTGCTGATTCAACAATTCAGCGATGATTGCTTTGGAATAATTTTCTTATCTGTTATCATGAAAAAACCTTTTTTTACCTGTTTAACGAAGCGTGTCAAAATACGGATACAAACACTCCCTGTCGCTCATTATGCTGACCCTGCTCGGATTTATCTGGGGTTCCGGTTATTCATTGGCAAGATATGCCATGACTCACGGCGTACCGGCGTTAGGATATTCGTTCTGGCAATCGTTTGGACCGGCTGTTTTGTTGAATCTTTTTTGTCTTGCCAGCGGCCAGATCAAGTATTTCAACCGGAAAAATATCATTTACTTTTTTATCTGTGGGCTGATAGGCATCGCTATCCCGAATACCAACCTTTATTTTGTCGCTGCAAATTTGCCGGCAGGTCAGTTGGCCGTGCTGGTGAACACCGTTCCCCTGTTGATTTATCCCATGGCGATTCTAAGCCGTCAGGAAAAACCAGATATCATTCGATTCATTGCGCTTTTGCTGGGCGTCGTAGGCATTTTTATCATTATCGGGTCTGGCTTCTCATTAGAATTAAAAACTCACTGGCAGCTCATTGCCATGATAAGTCCTCTGACCTTTGCGATTTGTGCTATCTATGTCGCCAAAAAACAACCAGAATCGCTCAACAGTCTGCAGGCAGCCAGCGGAATGCTGCTGACATCCACTCTGCTGCTGGCCCCTCTGGTGATTCAGCAAAACAGTTTTTATTCACTGGCGCTACCATGGAGCCTGCCGCAAGAAGTCGTCATTCTTGAAATTCTTCTATCCGCTGCCGGTTATATTTTGTTTTTCATGTTAATCCGGCATGCCGGCGCTGTTTTTTATAGTCTGACGAATGGCGTTGTTGCGATTACCGGCTTATTCTGGGGATATCTTCTGTTTTCAGAGCAGCTGTCTACAAGCCACTCGGCAGCCACCGCCATTATTATTACCGCAATATTTTTAATGGCCTGGCGACAACAAAACCAACATCATGGAGTCAAAAATGTTAGTGAATCTGATGCAGCAATTCAATGAACCCTTTCAAAATCTGATGTTGTTCATCATGATCATCAATGCACTGGTTCATGTCATCTTTGCCGGCGCAGTTGCCCGTGACGCAGGCGAGCTTTATAAACTCGGTCAACGACCGGCGCTGGTTTCCGGTGGCTCCTGGGCCTTTGCAACATTGATTGGCGGCGTGGTTATCGCCGGCATATACTGGTTTATCCATCATTCAACCCTGACCCGCCCCATTGTTCGTTCTGAAAAAAATTGAAAAGCCGGAACCTCCGGCTTTTGCAGGTTGGCATTACATCGATGATGAGCTTGCTGCCTGAGCAGGTTCAAGTTCAAGCGCTTCAAGTCCTTCTGATGGAGTAGGTTTATCCGCTTCGATAGTGGATTTTGTGAAAAAAGTACAGGCATCATTCAATCGAGCTGATACTGCTTGATTCTCCTTTTCATTTATTTGTATTTCAGCAAGTTGATGTCTTTCTAAAATAAATTGGCTAACCCTGTTGAAATATTCTGCATTGAAATCATTTGGCAGGTTTAAGCCTTTATCTTTAACAAATACTTCGTTAATAATCGACCAGGCTGTCCAATAACGGTCATGCAGGAGATCAAGTTGTTCTGATGACAACTTATCAGAAATCTCTATTTCATCTTTGGACAAGAAATTATACCCCAGTTTTTCGACTTGCAACTCAAATAAACGACTATTAGTTGGGTTCGTGGAGAACATAGCATCCGAATATGTTTTTGCTGTGTAGTCCATTACCGCAAACAATACGTATTGTCCAAAAGTTATTTGATTATCCTTATATGCTGGATTGTCTCTCAGATGCTCAAGGCAACGCTGTTGAATTAAAATTTCTGTCGCCCTCAACGCTTGTTTCTTATAGAGTCCGCTTAGGTCAGTAACAGCTTTATATTTGAAATAGTCTTCAACAGTCTCGTTAAAATTAGCCACTAAGCTTGCGAAATCTTTAAACTCAACTGCTGGTTTTGTGACATTCTTCACCATCATATAACTCCTTTAATTCCATAACATCTGCAAATAACGCCGACTCAAACAACTGTACTCATTGTAACGAAAAAAAAATTGAATATCACTGTTTAGAGTCTGTTGACATTTTAACTTGAACTGCCTGCTTACCTCGCTTTATGCACGAGATCCATTCAGGACGCATGGTAACCATTCAATGACTTTCTCAGTTTAATGCTGGATTCTGCGCATAAAGCGCAGAACGTAGGCTCTAAGACGAAACGCAACAGATTTTTAAATGCCATGTTTGATGCTGTCGGTTTCCCGTCCATGAAGTTAGAGATCTTCAATACCGTCTGGACAAAGTTGGCTGGAATCCAAGGGATTTAATCGGATAGACTTGATCCAATCTTAAAAAAGCCTTACTATTTGCTCAATTTTTTTCAAGCATAGAACGATGAGTAAAAAAGCAATTATTATTGGTATTTCCGGCCCTTCGGCCTCGGGTAAAAGTCTGCTCGCGAACACGATCGTCAGTGAGCTGGGTTCTGATCAGGTTGTTGTTATTTCTGAAGATGCTTATTATAAAGATAACAGCCATCTTCCCATGAATGAACGGGAAAAAATTAATTATGATCATCCGGATGCTTTCGATCATGCCCTGCTGAGGGAGCATCTGAAACAGCTCCAACAGGGTAACCCGGTTCAGATTCCTGTCTATTCGCATTCCGAACACCTGCGTCTTTCCGAGACTCGCGAGATCGGTCAGCATACCATCATTGTTCTGGAAGGGATCTTACTGTTTGTTGATAAAATGCTCCGCGAATTGATGGATATTCGTATTTTCATGTCCACGCCGCTGGACATTTGCCTGACTCGACGTTTGAAACGCGATATTGTAGAACGTCACAGAAATGTTGAATCGGTTCTGCACCAATACGAGACCACGGTCAGGCCTATGTATATGCAATTTATTGAACCTTCCAGCCTGCACGCTGATTTAATTGTTCCCCGAGGTGGGGAGAATCGTATAGCGATTGATATGATTCAGGCAAAAATGCGTGAAATGCTGGCAGAAAATCAAAATCTTTAATTCGGAGAATAATAATGGGATTTTTAGCAGGAAAAAAAGCACTCATCGTAGGCCTTGCCTCTAACCGCTCAATTGCCTACGGCATTGCCAAAGCCTTCCACGAACAAGGGGCTGAGCTGGCGTTTACGTTTCAAAATGAAAAACTGCAGGGCCGGGTAGAAAAAATGGCCGCGGAATTTGGTTCTGAACTGACCTTCCCCTGCGATGTCAGTTCCGATGAAGAAATTCAGGCCGTATTTGATAATCTTGGAAAACACTGGGATAAGCTGGATATCCTCATCCACGCTGTAGCTTTTGCCCCGGCGGATCAAATTCAAGGCAATTATATCGAACAGGCCAACCGTGAAGGTTTCCGTATTGCTCACGATATCAGCGCCTATTCTCTGGTTGCACTGACCAAGGCAGCTTATCCTATGATGGAAAACAGCCAGGGCGCAGTTTTAACCTTGAGTTATTATGGTGCTGAAAAGGCTGTTCCTAACTATAATGTGATGGGAATTGCCAAAGCAAGCCTTGAAGCTGCAGTCCGTTATCTTGCTGCAAACGTCGGCTCCAAAGGAATTCGCGTCAATGCAATTTCAGCAGGTCCGATTAAAACACTGGCGGCATCAGGCATTAAAGATTTCAGAAAAATGCTGAACGCCTACGCTGAATACACACCGCTTAAACGCAGCATCACCGCTGAAGAAGTTGGTAACTGTGCAGCCTTCCTGTGCTCTGATTTATCCTCTGCTGTTACCGGTGAAGTCCTGCATGTTGATGCTGGATTCCATTGTGTGGCAATGAATGATCTGGATTAATTTTCATTTGGGATTGTCGTTGCCGAGCGCAGCGCATTAATGCGTTGCGCTTTTCAACAAACCACTAAGGAAATTATCCCTGCGCAGCCAAATGGTTCAACATGGCAGCCAGTCTACAGCCAGCAAGTGCGATACGTTGTTCTGAGCGATATTTAGCGTTATTTTGATATTGGCTGTCAGGTTTTTCACCAGGATAAAGCTTATAAGCCTCTTCTTTGGCAATTTGGAAGGATTCGCTGATCCATTGTTCTGGATTTAATGAAACTTCCTGCAAATTACAAGGCCATTTTTTTTCAATTCCCTGAGCGCGTTTTGCTAATTCGCCGTCATCGACTGACTGCCTGCCTTTAAATGCACCGCCGCCCTGATCCCAATAAGAGTGAAGATTTTTGCCTATACTGTTACGTCCCAGCCTGAACAAATTACCGCCTGCATCCCCTTTAGGGTATTCAAAACTGACCCTGCTTGCAGCGTGAAGCGGCTGGTGCAGATCAGCGCTGACATGAAGCAGAATACGAAAAGCCATGCCTTTATCAAACCCTGAAGTGACTTTATCACTCAGCATTTCTTTAGCTTTACCAACAGCCCATAAACCGTTGATTTGAGCTTCCTCCGGTAACGCCGTACCATCATCGCTAAAAAAACGGTCAACATAATGCATGGTGTGAAACCATGGAATGTGGTCTTCATATTTAATTGAATCAAGCCATGGGGCGGCTCCAGTGAAACTTCTTGGCGAATAGGCAATATCCAGTTCATGGTTTATCTGGTTAAATTTACTTTTAGCCTCTTCTGTGAGGTGGTCATATGCTATTTGAGCAGACAAGCGATGCCCCAGAGCATTCCATGCTGCAACATCGGACAGGCTGGCCATGGCAAGAGCCGGAACAGCCAAGCATTTAAATAAAAAAGTCCTCATCCTTTTACTCCTAAAAATGGCGACCAGGCAGGCTCCTGAACGTCTCCTTCCCTGGCTGGTAATTTTAAACGAATCCGGCCGTCTGTTGAAACCATGGCCAGCATCCCCCTCTCCTGTTGACGGGTCGCATAGATGACCAGACGACCATTGGGTGATACCGAGGGAGATTCGTTCATATAGGATGAAGTCAGAGTTTGCACCGAGGAGCGGTTTACATCCTGAATGGCAATATTAAAACCCGATGCTTCACGATGTAACATCACAATGTGTTTTTGATCGGGCGTATAAGAAGCGCTGGCATTGTAATTGCCATCATAAGTCAGGCGTTCGGTTTTACCGCTGGCCAGCTCCAACCGATAAATCTGCGGCGAACCGCCTCGGCCGGAAGTAAAAATTAAATATTTTCCATCAGGCGAATAAGATGGTTCGGTATCAATAGACTGACCAAAGGTCAGTTGAGTCAATTTGCCGCTTTTCAAACTGACTTCATAAATCTGGGCATTACCGGATTTAGATAATACTACGGCTAAAGAATCCCCTTTCGGCGACCATGCCGGCGCACCGTTAATGCCAGAAAAACTGGTAATCAGCCGGCGAAACCCTGTTTCAATATTCACCGTATATATCTGCGCCCGTTTCTTTTCAAAAGAAACATAAGAGATGAGCTGGCCATTAGGCGACCATGAGGGCGACATGATAGGCTCTGATGATATCAGCAGACTATGGGGCCTGTATCCGTCGGCATCAGCAACTTCAAGCGAAAATTGTTTTTTACCCTGTTTTTGTTTAACCAGCACATAGGCAATTTTTGTTGAAAATACACCGCGCTCGCCGGTGAGACGATAATAGACCTGATCACTGATGTAATGCGCGAGCTGGCGAAGCTGGCGTCCAAAGATTTGATAGCTTTGGCGATGAAGGATTTTTCCCTGATTAACCGCATCAATCAATTCAATACTAATTTCATATCGATCATTTTCGAGAGCTTTCACATGACCTCTTAACAGCGTATCGGCTCCGGCTCGTCGAAATGAGGCCAGCGTTAACTCTGTATTATTCTCATCCGGTGAGGAAACCAGCCGGAACTGGCCTGAAAGGCGTAAGTCATTGGCAATGATTTTATCCACGTCCAAGGCTTTACCCGTTTGCGAGAATTGTTGAATCGCAATCGGCAAGGCCGAGTTAATGCCCTGTGTTAACTCCAAATCCAAGGCCTGCGCCGTGACAGTCCATCCAAACAACAAAAAAATTATGACACGATTAAACACCTTGATTACCCCCTGGCTTGTTCCGGACGCACTGTCAACCGAATGGTTCTAAACAGCTTGAATGCCGCCGGATCACTTGGAACCGGCAATGGTGATGCCTTAAAAATCGCCGTTTGCGCGGAGCGATCAAGTACAGAATCACCACTGCTCTTTAATAAATTAACCGATAAAACCATGCCGTCAGGAGCCAGACGGATGCGAAACTGGCTTGCCAGCCCCTGATCGACATTTTCCGGCAAAATCCACTGCCTTGATATGGATTGTAAAATCAGCGCTTTGTATTTATCCACTTCGCCGGCAACCCGGGCTGCGTTTGCCGCTTCCTCCCGTGCCAGACGCTCAGAAGCCTCTCGCGCTGCCTTTTCTTTTTCCTGTTGCGCAACAGCATCCTGTCGTTTTTTTTCTTCAATCTGTTTTCTGGCCTGTTCCTCTTCTTTCTTGAGGCGTTCATGTTCTTTTTTCAATTCAGCCAGTTTTTTTTGCTCTATTGCCCGTTGCTCCGCCAGTTTTTTCTGTTTTCTGGCCTCATCCTCTGCCCTTCGTTTTCTTGCGATGGCAATCTGTTCAGCTTCCTGCTTCATTTTCTTTAATCGGCGCTCTTCTGCAAGCCGTGTCTGCCTTGCTTTTTCTGCAGCCTGTCTGAGTTTTTGCTGGTGTTGTTGTTCTTTTTGCAGTTTCTGTTTTTTTTCCTGCTCAAGCTCCGCGACACGCTGCTCAAGCTCCTCAGCTGTTACGGATACAGCCTGAACCGTTTGAATAGCATGGCTGTTTTCAACCTGTTTTTCCGCTTGAATATCTATACTGTACTGGCTGGACTGAAAATGGGGTTCAAATAACAAAAGAATAATCAACGACAGATGTAAAGTCAGCGCATAATAGAATGCTTTTTTATAAGAAGGGCTTAAACGCATGCCTAGCTCACTCCCTGGTTATCAGTCACCAGCCCAACCTTATCAGCGCCGGCCTGTTTTAAAAGACTCATCGCCTGCACCACCTGCCCATAATAAACACCCTCATCGCCCTTCACCAAAACATCAAGTTGCTGATTGGCCTTCTTGGCCAGTGCAAGTTCTGCAGACACTCTCAAAATCAGTGATTTGGGATCGATGGGCAAGGTCGGCGTCTTATCAATATTAAGATACAGGCGAGCATCTTTATCGATAGAAACAATAATAGGCTCCCGGTCTTTACTTTCCAGAGTTTTAGCCGCCGCTTTTGGCAAGTCAACCGTCACGCCTTGAGTCAGCATCGGTGCTGTTATCATAAAAATGACCAGAAGTACCAGCATAACATCGATATAAGGCACCACGTTCATTTCAGCCACCGGCTGGTTATTAAAACGCTTTTTCCGGCTTAACATAGCGCGTCCTCTTCCTTCATCGGTTGAGATTGATGTTCCCTTGCATTCTGTTGCTCGATGATCAATACAAACTCTTCTTCAAAACGGTCATATTTATTGAGGATTTTTGCAGCCTTGTGGCTGAAAAAGTTATAGGCAAGAAAGGCAGGGATTGCGGTAAATAAACCCAGTGCCGTTGCAACTAACGCTTCAGAGATACCGGGAGCGACCATGGCAATGGTGGCCTGCTGAGACTGGCCCAATGCCTGAAAGGAGGTCATGATTCCCCAGACCGTACCCAAAAGCCCAACAAACGGAGCAATAGCACCGACAGAAGCAAACATAAACAAATGCGCGGTCAGCGCTTCTTCCTCATCGGCATGACGAATCATCATTGCTCTTTGCGTGGTTTCTGTTCCCTTTGAACCGGCCTTTCGGGCATTCAAAAAGGCTTTAAAACCGCTGATAAAAATGCCGGAAAGCCCTTGATGACCACTTTTTCGCCGCTCCAGATCGCTGTATAACGCACTGAGATCATTTGTTTTTTTAAACTGCGCTAAAAAAGCCAGACAATCCTTCTCCTGCTGTCTTAGAAACCACTGGCGCTGAAAAATAAGCGTCCAGGATGCCAGAGAGGTGACAACCAAGAGCAGCATCACTGTTTTAACGACCAGCCCTGCCTGAAAGAAATACATTAATACATTGGTTTGATGAACCATTTATCTCTCCTGAATTATTCCGTTGCTGACAGCATAGCAAGGCCAAAATGCTGATAGGCTTTATCCGTTGCAATCCGCCCTCTGGGGGTTCTCATCAGAAACCCTTTTTGAATTAAAAAAGGCTCAAGCACATCTTCAATCGTACCCTTTTCCTCGCCAATTGCTGCGGCAATGCTATCAACGCCTACAGGTCCGCCGCCAAAATGTTCTATAACCGCAAGCAGTAATTTCCTGTCCATTACATCAAAGCCCTGATGATCGACATCCAGCATTTCCAATGCGCGTCTGGCCATATCAAGGGTGATAATGCCTTGTCCTTTCACCTCTGCAAAATCTCTGACTCGCCTTAGCAAACGATTGGCAATTCTTGGCGTACCTCGGGAGCGCATGGCAATTTCCCTCGCGCCCTCCTCATCAGTCTCAACTTTTAATAAGCTCGATGAACGCCGAACAATTTGAGTCAATGCATCAACAGAGTAAAATTCAAGGCGCTGAACAATTCCGAAACGATCTCTGAGCGGCGAAGTTAATGAACCGGCACGGGTGGTTGCGCCAATCAGGGTGAAAGGCGGTAAATCCAGTTTGATTGAACGGGCAGCCGGGCCTTCTCCTATCATGATATCCAGTTTGTAATCTTCCATCGCTGGATAAAGGACTTCTTCAATAACTGGACTTAAACGATGGATTTCGTCAATGAACAATACATCATGTTCTTCAAGGTTAGTTAAAATTGCAGCAATATCGCCGGCTCTTTCAAGAACAGGGCCAGAAGTCTGGCGAAGATTGACGCCCATTTCATGAGCAATGATGTTCGCAAGCGTTGTTTTCCCCAGCCCCGGCGGGCCAAAAACGAGAACGTGATCCAGTGAGTCTTTACGGTTTCTTGCCGCGTCAATAAAAATCCGCATCTGGGAGCGGACATTATCCTGGCCGATATACTCATCAAGAGAGAGCGGACGGATTGCGCGATCAATGGCATCCTCGGATACGCTGGGTGTTGCACTGATTAAACGGTCACTTTCGAGCATGGTTGTTATTTTTCTCAAGCGGTTTTTTTCATTCTAACATAGACCGATGATACTCCAAAGCGACTTTGCGATGCTATATTTTTTATGCCTATCCCGTGACGACATTATCTAAGAAAATCGTTACAGATAAACTTTAAGCAACTGCCTGGCGCGATGCACTCGCGAACGTACTGTTCCAACAGGGCAATTCATCGTTATTGAAATCTGTTCATAGGTCTTGCCTTCAAACTGGCTCAAGTAATAACAACGCCATAATATTTTAGGCAATCGTGACGCAGCATGTTTCATTTTATCGACTAAATCGCCGCCCATCAGACACTGGAGCGGATCATTTTGCTCATCCTGCCCTGTATAATTTTCATCAAACTCGGCGTGCTGAAATTTCGCCGTATCACGATAATAATTTTTCAGCGTATTTAACGTAATCTGATAAATCCAGCTGGATAATTTTGAACGCTGGGCAAATCCCGGCAAGCCATGATAAATTTTAATGAAAACTTCCTGGCTTAAATCATCAACCATCGCCCGATCCCTGACCCTTGCGGCGATGATTTGTTTAATTTTGGGCTGATAGTAGCTGATAATCCGCTCGTCTAGAAAACAACGTTCCTGTGTTACAGGCCTTAGACGGCCATCCCCGGTTTCAGTTGGCTTGTCTTCATCCATTCAGATATCTTCCGTCATTAAAACATACTACTATTATGGTTTATTTTTCACCAAATAGTACCTTATATTATCCAACTGACATCTATCAAGTTGATCATTAAAGAAAAAAAGCCAGATTTTTTTACCCTCGCTATCCATAAAAGACAGCCAGTGATAGCAGGAATTTTTTATCATCACGCGAACAGCAGACAATGGAAACGAGACGCCATTGATAACCAGCATTTCATTTTCAATCGAGAAACTTTTTAAATCCGGCTGAGGCAAAGCATTTTTGACCCAGGGGAAACTATAAGCAGTTAATCCAGCAAACAGCAGCAGTTTTACAATCAAGGGGATTGAAGACGCATACAACAACCCTGTTGAAAAAAGATAGAGAAGCAAATACAGCCGCCTGAATGATGGCGAGGGTTTCAGTTCAGTGACTGTCACGGATCCGTTGTACAAGTTTTTGAAACTCCTTATCATCAGGCTCGTCATAATTCATCAACCAGGCAAAAAGCTCAGGATCCGGCTCGGCGAGCATACGTTCAAAAATTGCAATTTCATCCTCGCTTAACTGCTGGAAATGCTGTTTCACAAACGGCTCCAGAATTAAATCAAGCTCCAGCATCCCCCGTCGACAGCGCCAAAGCAGGCGGGATTTTATTTCTTCAAATGACTGTTTCATGAAACACCTGTTAATCAAGTTGCCCGAAAGAAGGCATTTTGAAAATTCGTGAGCAGGCATGATACACTATGCGACATTCCATCAGCAAGCACGGGTTTACTTTCATGTCGGCAAAACACTATTTCAGCATCAATCAACGCAAACTGAGCCAGTTTGATCCTCTACCCAATGATCTTGAACTGAATCCAGACAAAAACTATCTTTTTGATCTTTCCCATCTGGCAGTATTATCTGCCGAAGGCGACAAAGCCGCAGATTTTCTTCAAGGACAGTACAGCTGCGATGTCAGCAAAGTCAGTAATGATCAAATGCGCCAAGGACTACGCTGTAATTTAAAAGGCAGGATTATGGGCATGGCCGATATTTTCATGCATCAGGGAATCAAGCTGCTGATGCCTGCTGACTTATGCGAAAGCACCCTTAATGCCCTGCAAAAAACGGCGGTTTTTTCCAAGGTGACTATCAGTGAACAAAAAAATTGGGCGATTTATGGCTTTTATCAACAAAATAACGATTCGCTAACGCCCTTTTCTATGAGCATCAGTGAAGAAAAATACGCCTGTCAGCAGCTTCCTCATGGCTGCATCTACTCGCTGGGAGAGGGGCTGTATATTATCATTATTGAAAAAGACGCCCCCTTGCCGTCGCTGGCAGAATTTCAATCCTCAGGGCAATGGAAAAGTGCGCTGGCCTGGCACCGGCTCTGTCTTTCCCGTGGACGGGTTGAAATTTATGAGGATACACGGGCACTGTTTTTGCCGCACCGCCTGGATCTGCAGTTAACAGGATATATCTCTTTTGATAAAGGCTGTTACAAAGGACAGGAAATTATTGCCAGAACGCATTACAAAGCTAAACTAAAACATCATCTTCAAATTTTTAGCATTGAAACCAGGGCGAAACTGCAGTCAGGGCAACGATTATTTGATAAAGATCACCAGCAGGAAGTTGCTGAATTGATTGATTATTGTCCTCTTGATGAACAACGCTGGCTTGTTGCCCTGTCTATTCTGAAAGATTATCAACCCTCGGTACTTGCTTTTGAAACTGAAGAACTGATGCAGATTTTATAAAAACATCATTTTCAAATTGCAAAAATAACTATATTTGTTTAATATAAGGACACTCCACTTACATAAGTTTATTGGCAATTCAATATGGTACAACCTCTAATCAATATCAGCCGAAGACAGGCACTGTTTTATGCGGTCTTTTTAGTGCTGTATGAGTTTTTGACCTATGTTGCCAACGATATGATCATGCCGGGGATGCTGGATGTTGTAAAATCATTTGGCGCTCCCGAAACAACCATCGCTACCGCTCTTACCGCATATGTTCTCGGCGGCGCCAGCCTGCAGCTGTTTTTAGGCCCCATCTCCGATCGCTTCGGCCGCCGGCCGGTCATGATCTTTGGCGTGATTTTGTTTTTAATCTGTACGATTGTCATTGCTTATTCTTCTAACATCAATCAGTTTCTTCATGCCCGTTTCTTTCAGGGCATGGGGCTGTGCTTTATTGGCGTCATTGGCTATGCCACCCTGCAGGAAATATTTGCTGAAAATGATGCGATAAAATTAATTGCCATCATGGCGAATGTATCGATTATGGCCCCCCTTCTCGGCCCATTACTGGGATCGCTGTTTATCCATTATTTTGATTGGCGTATGATTTTTATTATCATTGCCGCTTTAACACTGATTGCCCTGTGGGGCTTGTGGCGATATATGCCCGAACCTGTCGGACAAGTTAAAAGCGACGGTGAAATGATTAAGGTAGAATCTTTATCGCTGCTCAATATTTTAAAAAACTATTTGAAACTAATCATCAATCATACCTTTCTTCTGGGTTCAATAGCCAATGCCATACTCATGACGCCCTGCCTGGCCTGGATTGCACTTGCACCCATTATTCTTATGAGCAAAGCTCATCTAACAATATTTCAATATGCTGTCTGGCAAATCCCTGTTTTCGGGGCTTCAATTTTGGGGAATTTTCTCCTGCATTATCTAAGCGGCCGTCGCTCTGCACGCTTTAATCTTTTTCTTGGCGCCGTCATCTCCATTGTCTCTTTATTGCTGACAATGGTACTTCCATTTATCAATAACTTTGATTTTATATGGATGATGCCCGGGGTAATTTGTTATTTCTTCGGATTAGGGATTGCAACCGGTCCGGCACAACGCCTGATTCTTTTTTCAACCTCGGTTGCAAAAGGAACCGCATCGTCGTTAATGTCTTTGATTTATATGGGAATTATGGCTCGTGGAATAGAGTATGCGAATGATTATTATGCCCTGCAAGGCAATATGAGCTTTACTCTGTTTTGCGCTGCCTGTGGGCTCATTTATATGCTGCTGGCCGCAGTGGCTTTTGGAATTAAAAAAGCCGATAAAGCAGCGTAGCCCATCCTGACAACAGATGCGCTACGCTAGGGTTTGTTGACATTTTAATTTGAACTGCCTACTTCCCGCGGCTTGTCCGCGGGATCCAGCGATGTAGAAAAATTCATGGACCCAAGGACAAGTCGTGGGACGTAGGCTCTCTTAACTTAATGGCAGTGACCCCAGTACCTCGTCCTAATCTTTTTTCGCATGTCCTGGCCACATCGTTTGAAAAACCTTATCTTTATTGAAAAGCCAGTGTTTTATTGCCGCTGCAATGTGCAGTACAACAAAGCCTATCATCACCCATGCCAGCAGCTTGTGGCTTTGGTTCATTAATTTCGCCAGAGGCTTATCCGGCTCAATCCAGGGCAGGGGTAAATCGAACAGACCGAAGTAACTTGGAATTCTATTGCCTGCAACAGACATCACCCAACCGGTTATCGGCATAATAATCAATAAAAGATAGAGTGCATAATGAACTGCACGGGCAGAAAAGGCCTGCCAGGCCGGAACGGTTGCCGGTAATGCTGGTTTACCGCTGCGATGAATCCAATACAGACGGAGAAACATCAAAAACAACACCGTAATTCCAAACGATTTATGCATCATGAAAGCAAAACTTCGCATTGATTTCGGCAAATCATCGAAGAAAAAAGTTGCCGTCAGCATAACAATGACTATCAATGCAATAAGCCAGTGAAGAAATTTCGAACCTGATGAATACTCTGTAACATCCTTTTTCATTAGCAAACCTCCCTCAAATCCATATACTGGATGATCAATAACTTAAATGGAAACATTACTCGTTATTCTGAAGGAGTATAGAAGAAAAAGTCAAACGAAATTTTGACAGTGAGGCGCAGCGCCTCACTGCCATATATCGATTAATTTCGCTCTTTAACGACCTGGAGCGTGGTTTGAGTGAGATCCGCCAATTCCCTTATAGCCACAAAGAACATGGTAAAGTTTAGAGAATGCGTTGAACGCAAGTCGGATAAAATCGAACGCCAACGTTTAATCAACGGAGTAAATTCCTGAGTCCAGCAATCAAAGCGTTGAAGGTAAGTATCGTTTTTACCGTTGTGATCAATAATTCCAGCAGTCAACTGTCTTTGCTGCCAGTCGAGATCGTCTCTCAATGCTTCTCTGGATAAAGACTCCCAATGATTTTCAGTAGGATGGATAATGACCTGCTTTCTAACCCAGGTCAAATCAAGGGATTCACCGATGTGGAAGAAAAGTTCAGCCACCTTGGATACCGAGGCTTTTCTCTGTTCAGCAATATCAATAATATCCATTGCAGAAAATAATCCGCGAGTAATTGCAAGCTCATGCGCCAGTTCTTTTGAAACACCGCAATTAATATGCTCATCATAATGACGATCATATCTTTTCTTATAAATTTCCGGGAAATTCTTTGGCAGAGAGCCTTTAAGTTCCTTAATCCCGGCAGCGTATAAATCAATTGAACCGGAAATATCAAAGGTTCTTCGGGTTCTAAGGAACCAACGTGTAACCCGTCTCGCAAGCCGGATATAAAGCTGTACCATTTCAGCTTCTTTTTCAGCTGAAATTTTGCTTTCCAGACCTTCAATTTTTTTCCATATATCATCAAGATTTAAAATACTTCTGGTGATGAGATAAGCACGAACAATTGCAGAAACAGGCGCTCCTGTTTCATCCTGCAGGCGATAAATAAAAGTAAAGCCCATCTCGTTCATAATAAGATTAGAAATCTTCGTCGCAATAATTTCTCTACGTAGAGGATGATTTTGCATCTGCTTCGAGAATTTTTCACGCAGCAACGGCGGAAAGGATTCGTAGAGGAAGCGTTTGGTATACTCATCTTCAGGAACGTCGGTCTTTAGAATCTGCTCTTTTAAAATCATTTTGCTGTAGCAAAGCAGGACTGCAATTTCCGGACGGGTCAGACCCTGGCCCGCCAGCTTTCGCTCTATCAGGATTTTTTCTTCAGGCAGAAACTCCAGTTCCCTGTCAATCAGACCGCTACGCTCCAACTCGTTAATGTAACGGCTGTGCATTTCAATCTGTCTTGATGCCTGCGTTGCAATATGGCTGATAGAACGGGTCTGGACAAAGTTATCCCGAAGAACAAGCTGTGCTACATCATCGGTCATATCCGCAAGCAGTTGATTACGCTGTTTAAACGTCAGGTCGCCATTATCCACAATGGTATTCAACAGAATCTTGATATTCACTTCTTTGTCTGAGCAGTTAACGCCGGCAGAGTTATCAATAAAATCTGTGTAGGCAAGGCCGCCATTTAAAGCGTACTCCGTTCTACCGCGCTGGGTCATACCCAGATTACCGCCTTCGCCTACACAACGGCAGCGAAGCTCGTCGCCGTTGATGCGAGTATAATCATTGGCTCTGTCGGCAACATCAGCATTGCTTTCTTCTTTCGATTTAACATAGGTTCCAATACCGCCGGACCAGAACAGATCCACTTTTGCTTTCAAGATATAGCGAATAAGTTCTGCAGGTTCGACCGTTGACTGTTTGATATCCAGCAGTTTTTTAACTTCATTACTGAGCGTAATTGATTTGGCGCTTCGATTAAATACGCCGCCGCCTTTTGAAATCAGTTTTTTATCATAATCTTCCCAGCTTGAACGCGGCAGATCAAACAGGCGTTTTCTTTCTTTGTAACTGCTTGAAGGATTAGGATCCGGATCAAGGAAAATATGCTGGTGGTTAAACGCTGCAACCAGCTTGATATGTTTTGACAGCAACATCCCGTTGCCGAATACATCTCCGGACATATCACCGACACCGACAACAGTAAAGTCCGTGGTATTGATATCAATTCCCATTTCGTAGAAATGGCGCTTGACGGATTCCCAACCGCCTCTGGCAGTAATTCCCATTTTTTTATGGTCATAACCGATTGAACCGCCGGATGCGAAAGCATCACCGAGCCAGAAACCGTATTCGATGGCAATAGAGTTTGCAATATCGGAGAACGTAGCCGTACCCTTATCCGCAGCAACCACCAGATAAGGATCATCTTCATCATGGAAACGCATGCGTTCGGGGTGAATCACTTTGCCATCTTTGAGATTATCGGTAATATCAAGCAGGCCTCTGATAAACGATTGGTAACATCGCACGCCTTCTGCGAAAATTTCTTCGCGATTTGCTGAAGCTGGGATTTTTTTAGTCACAAATCCACCTTTCGCACCATAAGGAACGATGATAGCATTTTTGACCTGCTGGGCTTTTCTTAAGTCAGAGACTTCAAAACGGAAGTCATCCCGTCTGTCAGACCATCTCAAGCCGCCGCGGGCAATTTTTCCGCCACGCAGATGCACCGCCTCAAAACGAGGTGAATAACAAAAAATCTCGAATTCGGGATGCGGTCTTGGAACCATAGGAATAGTTTTGGAGTTCAGTTTTAAAGAAATGCTGTCTTTAAAAGAGCCATCCTCATTAACCTGATAGAAGTTCGTTCGAAGTGTTGATGATATGGTCTGGCAATACTGACGGATGATTTTATCTTCATCCCGGTTTGAAACCGATTCCAGATCATTTTGCACCTCGGCAACCAGATCTGTAAATTGTTTTGCACTGTTTTTGGTTTCAAGTTCCGGGTTAAATCTTAACTCGAACAATCTTACCAGTTTCCTGGCTATCGCATGGTTGTTATTCAAAGCGGATTCAATATAATCCTGGCTGAAAGGGATTCCAATCTGTTTAAAATACTTAGCATAAACCCTTAAAATTGAAACCTGTCTCCAGTCGAGGCCGGCTCTAAGCACCAGTTTGTTAAACTGATCATTTTCAGCATGTCCAAACCAGATATTGGCAAAGGCATTCTGGAACAAATCTTTGATTTCATCAATGTTAAACCCTTCCCCGTCAGGATATTGCATGGAAAAGTCATTAATCCAGGTAATCTTGCCATTAGTAAATTTTAACTTATAAGGGCGCTCGCTTAATGCGCGCAGGCCCAGGGATTCAAGAATAGGCAATACATCCGACAAAGCAATGGTCGTCTCATGCTGATAGACTTTGAGGCGAAACACGCTGGCATCTTCGTGCATGGGGCGATAAAAATTCATGGACAAGGGATGTTCATCAGACAGTTCATTGATATGTTTGATATCATAAACGGCTGTTCTTGGCGAAAAATGTTCGCTGTATTCAGTAGGAAACGCCTTTTTATATTCGCTGAACAGATGATTCGACTTTTCTTCGCCAAAAGCTTCAAGCAAATAAAATTTGAGTTCATCAGACCATGAGCGACCCACTTCAACTAATTTTCTCTCAATTTCCTTGATGTCATAATCCGGACATTCGGCTGGATCAATACGGAAAATAAAATGAATTCTGGCAAGGACTGATTCTGAAAAACGCGTTGAGAAACTGGCTTCTTTCGCATTGAAGCTTTCCATCAGAATATCCTGCATTTCCTGACGCAGTTCAGTATTAAAAAGCTCACGCGGTACAAAAACAAGCGCGGAAATAAAACGGCGATAAACGTCCTGACGGGCAAAAAGACGAATTTTGCGCCGCTCCTGCATGTAAAATATACCCATGCTGATTTCCAGCAATTCCTCAACGCTGGCCTGAATTAAGTCATCGCGTGGCAGTGTTTCAAGAATATTCAGCAGGATTTTTCCAGCATGCGAGCGAAGCTCAAGATTGGATTTCTCCATCACCTGAGCAACCTTGTGCCTCAAAAAAGGAATATGGCGTGGATTGGTGTTATACGCTGCAGATGTATAAAGTCCGATAATCCGGCGCTCGCCTATCACCTGACCTTTTTTATTAAATCGCTTGATGCCGATATAGTCGGTATAGGCATCACGATGCACCGAGGCCTGCGTATTGGTTTTCGACATGACCAGGATTCTTGAGGAAAGCGTAAGCTCCCGAGCTTCCGGCGTCATTGCAGAAACACTTCGAGCCGTAGATTTCGTCAAATCTTTTCGCAAAACACCTAGGCCGGTTTCAGGAATAGACTGCAGAATGGTTTCTTTACCTTTTTTGATGAGTTCATAATCCCGAATGCCGAGAAAAGTAAAATGATGGTCTTCAATCCAGTTCAAAAAGGCTTTGGTTTCTTCGACTTCATCTTCTTCGGCAAAGGAAGATACTTCGTTGAGCTCGGTAACGGCTTCATTCACCATCTGCCGCATTTTCGCCCAGTCTTCGCAAACGACCCGGTTATCTTCCAGTACGCGTTCAAAATTACGATGCATTTCTTCCAATACTGCTGCATCGGTCTGGCGGTCTATCTCAATAAATACTGCCGCCTCAGGCTTTGCATCGGCAGGGATGCTTTTACTGTCTTTTTCATAAAAGCCAGTCAATTGCCCTTCTTTATTTCTTTTAATGAAAAGATTGCCTTTGTGAATGATTAAATGGGAAAAAAAGCCCATCCGGCGAACCACCATACGAACAGAATCAACCAAAAAGGGCATATCATCGGAAACGATCTCGATTACAGTGTGTGTGGTCTGCCAGCCGTGTCGCTCATAGTCAGGATTGTAAATACGGATTTTAGTCTGATGGGGTTCACGAACCGCCATCATTTTCCAAAAACTCAATGCAGCGCCATAAAGATCGTCGATACTCCATTCCTTAAGATCTTCCACTGCGGCCGTGCTGAAAAACCTTTTCACGAACTGCGCACATTGCCGCGCCTGGCTGCCAGATAATTTACTCTTAATATGATCAACTACAGAATCAATAATTTGATCCTTGCCTTCTTCAAACGTAAAAGACATTCACACACCTCTTTCGGGCTGATATAGACACTGCCAGCATTCAGCCTTAAACTGAATCCTCGGCAGAACCAATTAAAATAATGGATTATACACTGATTCTGTCCTGTTTTGCGATATTTTATACAATAGTTTTTTCATTTTAGTCGATATAGACCAGACAATCCATTTGCACCCAATCAGCGAGGGCGATGATATCCTGATTTTTCATGCGAATACAACCATGCGAGCCCCGTTTTTCAAAATCTATTTCATCCGGGCTGCCGTGAATATAGATATAACGATTATAACTATCGACCTCCCCTCCCCTGTTTCTGCCCTGCTCCATGCCGGAGAGCCTTAAAATACGGGTTAAAATCCAGTCCCGTTGCGGATATTGTTCAGCCAATGATGGGGCATAAATTTCGCCGGTCCACTGCCTTCCAACAAAAACAGCATTTTTTTCCTGTTGAAGGCCAATAATATCGGTGATCGAATGCCAGCCGCGAGGCGTACACTCGCTGCCCATCAACTCGCCCATTCCATTGGCGGCAGTGGAAACTGGAAACTGATTCCATAATCGTTTTTCGCCATAGCAGAACATCTGCTGAAGCTCTGAGGAAACATAAATCAATTGCATCAGGCTTGGCTCACAACGGTTTTGATATTCACAAATTCGAGAATCCCCTCTTTGGACAGCTCGCGGCCATATCCTGACAGCTTGATCCCTCCAAAGGGCAATCGCGGATCTGAAACAACAAAATTATTCACAAAACATGAGCCGGCTTCAAGTTCTTCTCTGGCAATGCGCTCCCCCTCGGCAAGATCGGATGTAAAAACAGCAGCGCCCAGCCCGTAGCAACTTTTGTTGGCGAGCGCTATTCCATCGCTAAGTTCAGAAAAACTGCCGATAGCGACAACCGGTCCAAAAAGTTCTTGGTCAAATGCAGGCATTCCGGGTTTTATTCCCGATAATAAGGTTGCTGGATAAAAAAATCCTTTTCCATCAGGAATTTTTCCGCCTCGAAGCAATTTTGCACCTTGAGCAACCGATGCTTCAATCTGCCGATGAAGTTCCGCCCTTAAATCCTCCCTTGCCATGGGTCCAATCATCGTATTGCTGTCCTGAGGCAGGCCTGTTTGATAGTCATCAACAAGCGTTTCGACGCATTGGGTAAATTCTTCAACAATGGCATTATCGACAAGAATACGTTTGGGTGAAATGCAGGACTGTCCGCAATTTGCCAATCTTGCCTTAACAATGATGTCAGCTGCTGATTTGATATCTGCATCCTTCAAAACCAGATAAGCGTCCGAACCGCCTAACTCGAGAACGGTTTTTTTCAGATGATGACCTGCTGTTGCCGCAACCGAACGGCCTGCGCGTTCGCTTCCGGTGAGGGTCACCGCTACAACCCGGGGATGGGCAATGACCTTTGCCGCATCATCGTTGCTCAGAATAAAATGATGGAAAAGATGCTCCGGAAAACCAGATCTGGCAACCAGTTCAGCAATTGCCTCGCCGCAACCAATAGAAATTTCAGCGTGTTTCAACACGGCTGCATTACCGGCCATCAATGCCGGCGCCAAGAACCGAAATACCTGCCAAAAGGGGAAATTCCAGGGCATGATAGCAAACACGATTCCAAGAGGACGATAGCAAACTCTGCTTTTTTTTCCTTCAGTTTCAACGGGTCTTTCTTTTAAATATTCTTCGGCATGTTCGGCATAATGCTGGCAAACCCAGGCGCATTTCTCTATTTCGGACTGACTTTCCATGATGGGCTTACCCATTTCCAGACTCATCAGCTCGGCGAGGTTTTGCTTGTTGTCCAACAAAAGTTCAGCAAGCTTTCGTAGATGCGTTGAACGATGTTCAAAAGAGGTTTTTTTCCATGCCTGATAAGCAATTTCTCCAGCATCGAGCCGAGCATTAATTTCTGATTCGGATAATTCATCATAAGTTTGAATCACTTGGCCATTTGAGGGATTTATAGTTTGTTTCATCAATTTAATCCTGAGAATCTGTTCTATAGAAGTTTAGTCTATACTCAATTAAGTTCAAAATGCTATGTTTTGGCGACTTGATTTTAAAGTCCGTGCTTGCCTTAAGCTTTTAAAAATTGCTAATATGGATCTAGTTTTTCAACAGATTTCAGGATAACTGATGAGTACAAGGCACTCTTCCTATTCTTTGCTTCGCCATATCGCGGCCTGGGCGGTGCATCTTTTTACTGCAAGTGCTGCCTTCATTGGCGTCATGACTATTGCTCTGATTTTTCAAAAAGATTACATCAATGCATTCTGGTTGATGGGACTGGCCGTCGTGATTGATGCCATTGACGGAAGCCTGGCGAGACTGGCTCGTGTAAAAACGGTTCTTCCTTCTATTGACGGCACTTTGCTTGACAATATGATGGATTATTTAAATTACGTCATTACCCCCTGCGTGTTCCTTTATGTTAAACCGGACATGCTTCCGTCCGGATGGACATTGGCCATCATTGCCGTTGTGACCTTGACATCGGCCTATCAGTTCACTCAGGCTGATGCAAAAACACCGGATCATTTTTTTAAAGGCTTTCCCAGCTACTGGAATTTTGCTGTTTTCTATATGTTTATTTTAAATACCGGCATGTGGACCAATCTTTTTATATTAAGCCTGCTGTCGATCATGGTTTTTATCCCTATAAAATATGTCTACCCGTCTCGACTGGATTATCTGACAGACTCAGCCAAGTTAAAGGTCGTGTTTCACTGCTGCTCTATTATTTATGCCATCAGTTCGTTGTTTATTCTGTTTGAGTATCCAACAGTATCAACACTCTGGCTGGCACTCTCCATGGCCTATATTATTCTTTATCTTTCATTAAGTATTTATCGAACCTACTTCCCAATGATCAAAAATAAAATTATCATGCGGCGCCAGAACGCCAATCGATAAGAGGATATTGCTATGCTAAAAAAATACGCCCGGTTTTTTTTCCTGTTTTTGAGCATCTTCTCAACACAGCAGCTTTTTGCCTACCCCAAAGGCTGCGAGGTTAAGGGATTCAGCTATGAATTTAATAATCTGGTATTAAATCCCAAAGGCGAACAAAGTTTTTACATGATTCAAAATATCAGCCCTTCACAGATTGAATTGAGACGGCATGAAACCCGTAATGTGTTCATGAGTCCTGATTTACAGACACATCTTGCTCCGGAAAACTGGGCTGCTTTTGCTTCTGATATTAAAAACATGCAATTTAAGTGTTTCTCATATGAAAATAATGAGAGCATTCAGGTAGACTGCAGGGATGTCCTTGATATCTGCCAATATCCAAGAGTAAAATTTGCCTTGAGCAATATGGGTAATTACTGGGTTTCAACCAATAAATCACAGAGTGGAATTATCAAAGATGCCATTTCCAAAGGAATCCTTTTACGCTGGTAAAAAAGATAGTTTCACCTTGAAAGACAAACTATTTTATATCTCGGCAATCATTGGTAGTTCCATATTGATATACAGCATGTTACGCCTGTATCAGCCTCAAGTCGGCTTTATTATTGGCTCCAGTTTTATGCTGGCATCTGCCATTTATTTCCGAATGTTTTTTTTCATTGCTCTTGAAATGATCCTTATTTCAGGCCATGCTGCCATTTTGCTTGGAATTGGCCCCTCCCTGCAGCTGGCCTTGCCGATTTTGCTGGTGTTTCAACTGGTTGTTTATTACCTGTTCACCAACCAACTGCTGAACCTGTATCGTATTATCGGGCTGGCCGGCATTTCTCTACTGTCTATTGGTTTTGCCTATGAATCGGCCTGGATCTTTTTCTATGGGAGTCTGGCCGTCAGTACCTATGCGTTTTATTCAGCAAGCAAAGGCCGAATTCCTGCACTTATATGGGGATTTTTGAATATTATTTTTGCTGTTATTACATTGACAACCATACTGCTTTAACTTCAAAATGCTATGTTTTAAGCGGAGACAACAGCCATGGTTAAAACTGTATCAAACATGTTAGAACTGGGAACCCAGGCCCCCTTATTTTCACTGCCTGATCCGGTCAGCGGCCAGTCCGTCTCACTGGCTCAGAAGCGCGGAGAAAAAGCGACAGTGATTATGTTTATCTGCAATCACTGTCCATATGTGAAACAGATTAATCCTGAGCTGCCACGGCTGGCAAATGATTATCTGAATAAGGGCATCAGTTTTATCGCCATCAATTCCAATGATGTAGAAAACTATCCTGACGACTCCCCGGAAAAAATGAAAAAAACGGCGTTGGAGCTTGGCTACCCGTTTCCCTATCTCTTCGATGAATCCCAGGATGTTGCCAAAACCTATAAAGCCGCCTGCACCCCTGATTTTTTTGTTTTTGACCACGATTTAAAACTGATTTATCGAGGACAACTTGACGAATCCAGGCCTGGGAATGACAAGCCCGTGAACGGCGAGTCTATCCGTAAAGCATTAGATGCACTGCTGAACAACCAGCCTGTCGACAGCATACAAAAACCCAGTCTGGGCTGTAATATCAAATGGAAACAGTAGCAGGCGATGTAGTGCTACCGTTTTCATTTAATTCTGCAAGGTGGGAAAATACAATTTGTTCAACCTACGTTCCGCGGCTTATCCGGGATCCAGCGATGTAGNNAGATTCATGGATCCCGCGGACAAGCCGCGGGACGTAGGCTCTCTTAACTTAATGACAGTGCGTCTCACGGCTTGTCACTGGGGGATCGACTGAGGCGCGTAGGTGGGTGAAAATGTCAACACACCCTGGTCTAACGAGCTGTATATTTACAGGATGAGGCACTTGAGCTGGCAGCGTAAGATGAGGTATTTTTTTTATCTTGACGATCGCCGCCCCCAAAGAGTGAAAAAAGCTTTTGTTGTTTTGTTTCCCGCTCAAGAGAATCAATCCGTTCTTTTATTTTTTTTGCATCGCGTTCAAACGACGTCAAAGCCTCTTTGCTCAGTTTACAGACAATTTTAAGCTGAAATTCAGGATCAACTATAGTAAAAAGCTTGACGAACCAATAAGCGATATTCAGCATTTCAATATTGCTTGATTTACAGCATGCGACACTCCAAATTATGAATTCACAACGTAGTAACTCGTTCGTGGTATTAATCTCCTTGCAGCACCAGAGATAAAGTGCGTCAATAAAAACCTTATCACCCCTATGGTAATTTCCATAATTTTCCCTGATATCACTAAATAATTCCTTAATATCGCCAATAATGCGGTTGCCGAAATTGAGAGTTTTGAGTTTTTCACTGAATTCAGATTGTTTGCGAAGGCTTTCATAAAGCTCTATCAGTAAATAGATATTTTTTATTGTTTCTACATATTTTTTACTTTTACAAAAAAATTTCACCTTAGTGTATAAGCAACGCATTTTACGAAAATAATCATCTGTTCTTAACTCTGTTATGCTTTGCAGTTTTTCCAGGCCGGCAAGCGCTTCTTCTGAATACTGAAACGATTTTTCGAACTGGCTATTATGTAAATAAGCATTGGCCAACTCATGGCTGATTTTGTATTGCATTCGAAAAAACTGAAGCGAAATTTCTGACAATAAGACTGTAATTTGGTAGGCATTTGTAAAATATTTTATTGCGAGATCATATTGTTTATTTTTAATATAAATGCCTGCCAACAATGCTTGATTGAAAACAATATTATTATAATCCGAGCTGGTCTTCTGACTGAGTGAATCATATGTTCTTTGAGCCTTGATACAGAATGCTTCTGATTTTTGGGGCTGTTTTCTTTCGCCCGCAATTTTTGCCTGTAAATAATAGGTTTCAGCCAACACCCTTTTACTGTCCTCTACTAATGGCTTCCTGTTTTCAAATACACTGGCAGTTTCTTGAACCTGCGCTTCTGCTTTTTCATAATCGTTAAGATCGATATAACAATTACAAAGCTTGTTCAAAATCGTTGCACGAATGATTTCTCCTTTAAACTGCTGGCGAAGATCAAGCTCTGAAAGTATAGTTCTGGCCATCTCGAAGCTACTGACTGCTTTTGCCAGTTGATTTTTTATCAGATAAATTTTCCCTAAATAAAAATATGCGAAATAAATATAGTTCTTTTCATTGCTTGTCTTTTCAGCATAAGCGATATACTTCTTGGCTATTCCCTTCGCAATATCAAGGCAATCGATATTATAAGCCAGACCAATACAATCAAGAGCAGTAAGGTATAAACAGGATGGATCCGTTAATGAAGGAATGTCAAGATTAAACAAAAGATTATTTGCATCGTTAAGTAATTCTTTTGCTTGCTTAATATCTTTATTTAATATCCAGAATTCAGCAAATACAATAAAATTTTTTATCAGGCCAATTTTTTCAAGATCTGAATATTTTTCATCCTTAGTTCGATCAGCGGCTATCCCCATGGCATCAGCTACCAAGAGTCGAACTGAGTTTGGACGGCCTTTTTTCAAAGAAGCCATCGCTCTTCCGCTCAGAATAAAAAGCCAAAGATACCTGTTTTCTGTAGTCACTGGAAATTTTTTAACATATTCCTCAGCCTGTAAAAAAGCGCTCTCGGCTTTATCCGTATCTTCAATAAAAAGATATTTTCTACCCAATTCTTCGTAGCAGCAACTCAGTCTAAATTCCTGCGCCTCTGATCGCTCTTTATTTTTTTCCAGTAAATCAATTTCTCCTTTGATTTTTTCGATATCTAACTTTTCTCGGTTCATATATTCAAATAACGGATAAATTATTTGATCATAATAACACAAATAAGCGCATTAAATACAGACACTGTTCATTTTTTACATTTTCTTTGATCGAAATGTTATCGAAAAGCGGATTGACTGCTGCTGGAAGACGATGATGCGGCTCTGGATGCATTTGATTTCTCATGGCCAGCACTGCTCTGAAAGAGTTTAAAAATCTGATTTTTTTTATCATCAAATTCAAGGTCATTAAACCTTTGTTTTATTTTTTCTGCATCGATATCGAGTTTTTTCAGCTTCTGCTGAGGCAAGGCCTTCAGAATTGCAATATTAATTTCTCGATCGGCAATAGAAAAAAATTTAAGCAGCCAATAACAGGCCTTTAAAATTTCAATATTAGTTAATTGTAAACAGTCCTCAAACCAGGCCTGATATTCACGATCAAAGTTGTTTTTCTCGGCAGGCCCAGATTTTGACCAACAAAAAAGTATGGTAACCGCTACTTTATCCAAGCGACTCTTGCAAACACGCTCCAACAGCCTCTCAAGAATAAAATTAATATCGACAGGGATTAATTTCAGAATTTGTTTGGCGTTTTTAAAAACAGATTCTCGTTCAACTGCCATGATATTCTTATACAGTTCAATTAAAAAATAAAGGTATTCCATTGCCTGAGAATACTTGTTCGTTACGCAGGAAAGTTGTCCAATTTTATATAAGCAATGTAATTTTCGAAAATAATCATCATTTGACAATATTCTGGTCTTTTCCATTTCTTTCAAACAAGTCAGGGCAATGAAAGCATATTCAATGGCCGACTCAGGCTGATGGGTGTCTTGATAAATACAACATAATTCAAAACTGACGCTATATTTTATCGCCAAATGAGAAGGATTTCGTTTTACAAGTAGACTTATAATTTGATAGGCCGGAACTAAAAAATTTATCATGAAGGCTCTTCTTTGAATATCGTCTTTGTGTAGCCTCGAGATCAGTTTAGCCATAAATAAGTAGGCGAGCACCCTATGTCTATAATCGTTTTCGCTATGATGAATAATTGAATCAGATGTTTTGATCGCACCCCAGGTTAAACCTATTGAGTCTTCAAACTTCTTTTTTTCAGCTGCAACTCTTGCTCTTAAATAATAACCTTCGAACAGACAGCGTTTGTGATCATCGCTTAATACTTCTCCATCCTGAAACAAACTGCAGATATCTTTCGCATAGCTTTCGGCCTTGTCAAATTGTTTTTTATCGATAAAACAGCAGCAGAGCAGGTTCAAAATTTCTGAAAAAATACTTTTCCCTTGGTATTCCTGATTCAGTTCCAATTTTAAAAAAAACGCTCTTGCCTTTTCCAAATCAGCAATGGCCTTTTCTGATTGGTTATCTTCTATATTCATTTTTCCTAAAGAAAAATAAGTGAAATAGGCGTAATGATGTTGATCATCTGAATAGGCAACATTCTTTAGAAGCAGGTCAGCAATTTCCTTTTGTTCTTCAAAGGCACTAATTATATAAGCTAAATTCATGCAATCCAGCATCGTAGCATAGAGAAAGGGTGATTTTTTTAAAGAAGGGATATCAAGAGAAAACAATTGTTTTTTTGCAAGATCAAGTAACTGCTTTGAATGCTCATATTCTTGCTGATGATACCAAAAATTACCAAACGCAATATAAATCTTAATAAAACCAATCACTTCAAGATTAGAACGATCCTTTGGCCAATGAAGGATGCTATTATTGGCTTCCTCAATAGCGTCTGCAGATTTGTCATATTCTTTGCTCTTAGTATAGGAAGAAATTTTACCAGCCATAATAAACAATGGCATGTATTTAATAGCATCGTTTAACTGACTCTTCCCCAAATACTGCTCTGCCTGTAAAAAAGCCTCAATAGAAGCTTTATATACACCAATATAATGATAGCCTCGAGCTAATTCTTCATAACAGGTACAGAGTTGTATGGCAAGCTGTTCATCTTGGGGTTCTTTGCTTTTAAGTTGATCAATTTTTAATTCAAGGCTTTTTATTCGCCGTTCTATTTTGCTCATAAAACTAACTGGGTAGACTATTATTTAACAATAATACCATTAATTAAAATAAATTAAACACATATTGAATTTATTTTTTTCTACTTATTTCCGTCAACGCATCGAGTAAAGCTGCAACTTCTAAATTTTGCACGCGATTTTTCAGGGTTTCGGCGTTGTCATCGGGGAGTACCGGACATTTTTTTTGAAGCAGCACAGGGCCTGCATCCAGTGCTTCTGTGACCAGGTGTACCGAGCAGCCTGATTCTTTATCACCGGCATCAAGCACCGCCTGATGAACAGCCAAATCCATCAAACCGGCATGAGCAGGAAGTAACGAGGGATGGGTATTGATGATTCGATGTTGCCATTGGCTGACAAATGATGCCGACAAAATACGCATATACCCCAGTAAAACAACCCAGTCCGCCTGATAGGATTGCAGCACTTCCGACAAACCCTGATCGTATTGTTCGCGTTCCATACCCGCCACAGGGCAGAATATGGCAGGTATATTCATGGATTCTGCTTTTGCAAGAATGCCTGAATGTTCCTTATTCGAAATCACGCAAACGACCTTCATATCCGGCAAATTTGATTTTAATCCGTCCACCAGCGGAGCCAGTAAACTACCTCGAGTTGAACCCAAAACAGCTATATGCATGGTCGCTGCCTTAGTTTTCGCATCAATTCAATACGATGCTCAATCAATTCTCTCGTGCCAATATCTTTTCGATGAAAAAGCGGCCCTTCAATTTTGGCAATTTCCTCTTCTACCTTTTTTTCAGCATCAATAATGTTATCTTCTACACCAACATAAGCGGCTGTTCTTGAACCCAGGGCAACCAGTTCTCCATCAGAACGCTCATCGACAGAAGCAAGGTATAAATGCTCATCGTCCTTGACGGCTGAAATGTCAATAAACTCATTTTTTACGGGCTTATCAGGATAGCCCTCCGGCACCACATATTTGCAGACACTGGCTCTGGATATAAATTTTACATCGAGTTTATTAAGCGTTCCCTGAGGGATCGCCTGACAAATATCTATAAAATCGGTTTCCAGAAGACTCAATACGTTCAGGGCTTCGGGATCACCAAAACGGGCGTTAAATTCAATAACGTAGACGCCTTTTGAGGTCGCCATGAATCCACCGTATAAAATGCCGCGATAGGGTTTTCCTTCTTCTGCGTATAATGCCTTAATCACCGCCGCATTAATCGCCATGGCCTGCTCTACATCTTGTTCCTGAAGAAAAGGCAGGCTGTGATCAACATCTGAATAACTGCCCATTCCGCCGGTATTAGGACCTGTATCATTTTCATAGGCGCGTTTATGGTCCTGAACAATAGGCATGGGAACCACCGTGGTTCCATCGGAAAAACACATCAGCGAGAACTCCTGCCCTATGAGTTTTTCTTCGACAACCAGCGACTGCCCTTCGGCAAATATTTCCCTGCAATAAGCCAGCGCTTCTTCATGATTGTGCAGATGCTCTCCGCCAACCTTCACCCCTTTTCCGCCCATAAGGCCATTGGCTTTTATCACATAATCACTGTTGTGAAACTGCTTCAGATAATCCTCAATGCCATTTATATTTTCAAAACGCCTGAATCTCGGCAGGCCGGGAATCTCATATTTTGCCATCAGATCACGGGCATAACCTTTACTGGATTCGATTTTTGCCAGATTATGCCCCGGGCCGACAACGGGAATGGAAATCACGGTCAGAGCGTCAGCCAGACCTTTTTCCAATGGCGCTTCAGGACCAATAATCACCAGATCAACTTTCCATTTAATGGCCTGCCCGACAACCAGCGGACAATCGCTGATATCGCCCGTCCAGTAATCGCTGCAAAGGCGCCTGATGCCAGGATTAATAGAGGTTCCGCAACAGAAAAGCTCCTTAGCTTTGGGAGAACGGGCAAACGCTCTGCAGATGGCATGTTCTCTTGCTCCTGATCCAATCACTAAAATTCTCATACGCTTTCGGCCTCCTGAAGCTTGTGGCAATTTCGATTTTTTGCTAACTGTTCAAATTTCGTTTCATCAATATTACCTGTCACATAATGCCCGTTCATGCAGGCCATGCAGGGATTTTTAATATGATGGGCGCCGCGCCGTGTCACCGCTTCTACCAGATCGTTTTCTGTCTGATACAACAAACCATCAACGCCAAGATAATTTTTTATTTCATCAACAGACTGATGGGCTGCAATCAGTTTTTCTTTTGAGGGAATATCAATACCATAGAAACAGGGATTTTTAATTGGTGGCGCTGTTGAAGCAAAATAAGTGGCTTTAGCGCCAAATTCCTTCACCATTTTAACAATTTCCCGGGAGGTCGTACCCCGGACAATGCTGTCATCGACGATCATCACCTTCTTATTTTTAATTTCAGTCAGTTGCGGCGTCAATTTATAACGCACCTGACGGCTGCGGGCGCCATGATTAGACATAATGAAGGTTCGGCCAATAAAGGGATTTTTATACAAGCCTTCTGAATAACGAACGCCAAGTTCATTGGCAAACGAAAGCGCTGCTGTATTGGCTGTAAAAGGTGCAGGGATAACCACATCCGGTAAAAAATCAGGATAGGTTTTTTTCCATTGACTGGCAAGATTCTGCCCCATTCTTAAACGGGCGCGATACACGCTGACATCATCGATGGTCGAATCAGGCCGTGAGAAGTAAACATATTCGAAAATACAGGGAGAAAACGCGGCCGTCACCAGTTGCTTTCGAAACAGCTGCCCCTGTTCATTAATATAAGCAACTTCACCAGGCTTTAAATCACCGGTTGACTCAAAACCCAAGGAGTAAAAGGGTGTAGTTTCCGAAGCGAACATATAATCTTTTCGCCCATCATCACGGAGACGCTCACCCATGACCAAAGGCCGAATCCCATGCGGATCGCGAAATGCTATCAGCCCTTTTCCCATAACCAGCGACAGGATTGAATAAGAGCCTTTGACTTTCTTGAAAATATGATGAATGCCTTTACAAAGCTTATCAAAAAACACACTGTCATCTTCATCATAACTGCCTTTTGCCAGCTCATCGGCCAGTAAAAGCAATATGGCCTCTGAATCCAGCGAGGAATTTAAATGACGGTGCTTTCGATGACAAAGCTCATCAACCAATTCTGGATAATTGACAATATTTCCATTGTGAGCCAGAGCAATTCCGCGCGGCGAACCCAGCCACAAGGGCTGACTGTCGCTTAGTGCATAGCCTCCGGCTGTTGGGTAACGGTTGTGGGCAATGCCCATATTACCCCTCAATTTTTCAACCTTGTCAGGCGATAATGCTTCCCGAACCAGACCGCTGCCATGCAAGGGATGGAAACGATTGTCCGAAGTCAAAATCCCACAGGCATCCTGCCCACGGTGTTGTAGATGTATAAGGCTGTCATAAAGTTCTGCCGCGACAGGCTCGTGGCTGAATATTCCGGCGATACCGCACATGCTTTCATCCTTATCGTTGTTTTATGCAGGCTGCGTTAACAATAAATTTCTGGAAATTCTTTCCATAACCGGGTTTAAAGGCTCAGGATATTGAAACTCAATACCGGTTATCATTTCATACAAACGGATATATCTTGCAGACAACTCGCAAATCAATGCATCAGGCGCTTTAGGTAAAACCTCATCATGATAAGGATCACAGTGTTCGGCAAACCAGAGCCGCAAAAACTCTTTGTCTATCGACTCAGGCTCAAGCCCCTGATCAAACCGGCGTTGGTAGCTGTCTTTTAGCCAGTAACGTGAAGAATCAGGCGTATGGAGTTCATCCACTATCATTAATTGCCCATCATTGTCACGGGCAAATTCATACTTGGTATCGACTAGAATCAACCCTTTTTCATCCGCTTTTTGCGCGCCAAAAGCAAACAGCGCCAAAGCGGCCTCACTGGCTTCATGCCAGTCTTGTTCCGTCATCCAGCCCTCACTGATGATCTGTTCAGGGCTCAAAGGTCGATCATGTTCAGTTTCCTTCGTGGTCGGCGTGAGCATTATCTGCGCGAGCTTTTGATTCTTTTTTAAACCCTCGGGCAATAAATTACCACAATATTCACGAACACCGGAATGGTATTGCGTCCAGAGCGAGGTTTGCGTTGTTCCGGTAATGTAAGCACGAACAACAAACTCTACTGGAAATACTCGGCCTTTTTTTACCCGGCTGACATTCGGATCAGGAACCGATAGCAAATGATTGGGAACAATATGCCGGCTTTGCTCAAACCACCAGGCTGAGCATTGATTTAAGACCTGCCCCTTGAAAGGTACGGCAGCCAAAAAGCGGTCGAATGCTGATTGCCTGTCGGTGGTGACGATAAGCATTTCGTCTCCCAGATCATAAGTATCCCTTACCTTACCGCGGTATTTGGAGGAGAAAGGAAGATCGGTCTCCGTAATGCAGTTTGATAATGCCTTTTTAATCCTGTCAAATTGCTGATTGGTCATAATAAAAACACTCGTGTGCATAGGGGTTGGCAATCAGGCCGCTTGTTAAGACCTGTTGCAACTGTTGTTCAAAACGCTCTGTTTTAGCTGAGAAAATCCAGACAATACCCTGTTTGATGGATTCAAAGTCATCGCAATGAAAATGATCCTGCAGTTGCTGCAGTGTTTCCATGCCTTTGATATTGTCCTTTGAGCGAACCAGAATTGCGGAATATTGCTCTTCATCCAAAGACAGCTGGCGAGCGTCGACAAGACGCTCTTTTCTTTCGTTATACAACAGCCCGGTTTTAAACCATGTATCGCTGGTTCCGCTTGATTTTTCCGTCAACTCCCAATGCAACAGTCTCTGTACTTTCAGAGGGATGCCCATCTGTCTTAAACTGTTCTGAACCGACATGGCATGATTATCAGTAATCATCAACTGCACAAGAAGCTCCTGACTGTTCTGCGGCAGGGAATATGGGCTGAGTTCAATATTTAAGGGTTGATAATCGAGAGTTTGATGGCCGGGATAGTTACCTTCTTCAATATAAGAACGCATGGACTGAAAAATAAGGTCGCCTGCATGGCAACGCTCGGGATGCGGCATGATGGCCATGACGTTGCCGGCGGCATTTGAAATTGCGGCAATGTTAGCCATCGAGCCATTAGGATTTACTGGATAATCAGCCAGCACCTCAGCCTTGTCGTTACAATAAAGCAGGCAATCCAGCCCCCGTTGCTGGACTTCGGCCAGGAGCGTATTTGAAAGCAGGAAGCGTCCTTCGGCATGAGCGCTGGGAATGCAGATGGCCTGGCCGGGTTTTAAAAAACGGGTAAAGGCATTCTGTGTTTGTTTGCCGTTGCTGCATAAATGCACCCAGTTATTATAAAAGCCCGTACCCAGCACTTTCGAGCCGGATACTCTGCGATTTTCAGTCAGTGCCAGGGCAGGATGATAATCTTTACAAGCAGGAACCAGTCCTGATTCAACCAGAATCTGGGCGCCGTTGCAGATGCCAAGAACCGGCTTCCCTACTTCTGCCTCTGTTCTCAGTTTTTTCATGACTGGATCCATTGCTGCAATAATACCTGCCCGGGATCGGTCTTCGTAAGAAAAACCGCCGACAATAACAAAACCATCCATTGAGTCCAGTTTATTGAGCGGCTCGTTCCATAAAAATGGAAGCGCCTCCATTCCTGCCCGTTCAATCGCCAACGCGGTTTCTCGTTCACAATTGGAGCCAGGAAATTGTATTAAAGCTATCTTCATCAGTAAAACCTCACATCCTGACGGCCTTCAATAATATGACCGATTTCATAAACTGGAAAATCAGGGAAATCACACAATACCTGCCGGACAGATTGAATCTCGGATGAGTCAAGTACCATCACCAGTCCGATGCCCATATTGAACGTTTTGAAAGCTTCTTTTTCAGGTAAATCCGCCCATTGCGTCAATAGCTTGAATAAAGGCAGTTCAGGCCAGCTGCCCCGTCTGATTTCAGCCGCACAGGTTTCAGGCAATACCCGGGGCAGGTTTTCTAAAAGGCCGCCGCCGGTGATATGTGCCATGCCTTTGATGTCAATGCCGGATGAAAGCAAAGCACCAACCGGGCGCGTATAGTTCAAATGAGGTTCAAGCAGGGCTTCGCCCCAGCTTTTTTGTAATTCATCCTGATAGCTGTCGACCTTAAGCGCTGCAACATCAAACACAATTTTTCTTGCCAGTGAATAACCATTGGTATGCAGGCCATTGGAAGGAAAGCCCAACAGGATGTCGCCGGGCTTGATTCGTTTTCCATCAATCACCTTATCTTTTTCAAGCAGTCCTGTAATCACCCCGGCCAAATCATATTCACCATTAGCATAAGTATCCGGCATTTCGGCTGTTTCACCGCCAACCAGAGAAATGCCATTTTCAATACAGGCAGCAGCCATACCGTTGACGATGGCAGCGATATTTCGCGGATTAAGCCTGTCTGCGGCAATATAATCCAATAAGGTTAAGGGTCTGGCTCCGATAACGATAATGTCATTGGCAGTTGCACTGACAAGATCGCGTCCGATCGTATCAAAACAGTCCATCATCCGGGCAACCATCATTTTGGTGCCGACGCCATCAATGCTTTGCACCAGCAACGGCTGCTGATAGTCTTTCAAATAAGGATTTAAATCCAGCATGGAAGCAAAACCGCCAATGCGGCTTAAGACCTGCGGAGAAAAACTCCGTTCAACAGCCGCTTTCATTTGCCTTACCGCTTCATTTCCGGCCTCAATATCGACACCGGCCTGCTTGTAACTGATGACTGTCATTACAATAACCTCTCTGTTAAGCCCCTTTCCCAGACCTCGGCGGCCGTTCTGATATCCATATCGATCAAGCCATTCATTTTCAACCGTGACGAAGACAGAGTCCTTCCAATCATCATAACAGGCTGCTGGTATTGATTCAGAATAGATTTCGTTTTTTCCAACTGTTCATCAGCAACGGCCAGAATAAAGCCGCCGCTTTCACCAAACAGTCTGGCCTGCAGTGCAGTATTGCCGGGAATTTCAACTTCACAACCCATCTGATGTTTTATACACATTTCGGCCAAAGCAACAGCGGCGCCGCCTTCCGAAATATCATGGGCTGCCGCAATACATTGTTGTTGAATCAACTCATAAACCGCCAGAAGTTCGTTTGAAAGCGCGGCGAGGTCAATCTTAGGGAAGTCAGCGCCCAATTCGCCAAAAAGCTGATAGAAGACCGAAGCCCCCAAGGCCTCCTGCCGCTCCCCGAGCAACATTAAGTGAAGGTTGGCTGTTTTGATATCTTTAGAAATAATCAGATTGGCCCTGTCAGAAACACCAAGACAGGAGATCATCGGACTTGGAGGAATCGATTCTTTTTCTGTTTCGTTATACAAAGAAACATTTCCGGCCACAACCGGCAGGCTGTTTTCTGGCTTATCAAACAATGGAATAGCTGCGCAGGCATCGCGAAGCCCGTGAACCGCATCAACCAGCTCAGCCATACGGGCAGGCTTTTCCGGATTACCAAAACAAAGGCAGTCGGTTATCGCTACAGGTCTTGCACCGGTTGCCACAACATTACGAACCGACTCTACAACAGCATGAACCGCCCCCCAGTAGGCATCAAGTTTGTTGACATTCGGGTTTTGGTCCAGTGATAAAACAATGGCCGTGTCACGAATTTCAGGAGGATATTTTTTTTCATTAAAGGGTTGCAACACACCGGCATCAGCCTCGCCTGCTTCCCTGAGGGTTCGTCCTTGCACCTGTTTATCGTACTGTTCAATGATGGCGGCTCTTGATGCGATATTTTCATGCGCCAGCAATTTTAACAGAATATCATTATAATCCAGGGTTTCAGGAATCTCAGGCTCCTGTATCGATGTTTTTTCAGCCTGATAAGGCCTGTCATAAACAATGCCCTGAGTAATATCGCTGACTTTAGCATCAACCAGAACTTCATCCTGATAACGCACCACAAACTGACCATCACTGCGGATTTTTCCAACAACGGAAGCTCTTGCTCCAGAAGATACCTCAGGCAGCGCAAAGGTTTCATTGTAATGCGAGAGAACCGTATCAACCAGATTCGGCGGAACCACCCACATAAACCGTTCCTGTGTTTCCGAACAAAGAATCACCGCCGGATCCAGCCCTTTCATGCCGACATGGACCTGATCCAGAAACACCTCCGCACCATAATGACCGCCGGCCTCGGCCAGCTCGAGACTGGCGCATGCCACGCCGCCGGCGCCGAGATCCTTAAAACCGACTTTTTCGCACAGACCCTGCTGCTGAAATTTTTCAAACAGTGCATAATTGGCTTTTAAAATATGCCGTTGTAAAAAAGCATCCGGCTCCTGTACCGCGCCTTTATTGGATTCTTTCTCTTCTTCCCGAAGCGTGGCAGAAGCAAAACTGGCACCGCCGAACCCACTGTTATCGGTGGGTTTTCCTACCAGAATATAAACATAGTCATCCGCATTTACCGGCGCATAAGAGTGAAGAATATGATCTTCCCTGACCACGCCGAGAGTCACCACGGTGACCAGGCAGTTATCGTTATAGCCCTTATCAAAATAGACATCGCCAGCAATATTGGGTATGCCTAAAGGATTTCCGTAACCGGCAATTCCACTGACCACGCCCTGTTGAATCCAGTGCGTATGTCCCTCGGCCAAATCCCCGAAACGAAGGCTGTCTGCAACGGCAATCACCTCCCCTCCCATACAGCAGACATCGCGCACATTGCCGCCGACACCGGTAGCCGCTCCTTCATAGGGTACAATCTGCGATGGGTGGTTATGAGATTCATGGCTGATAATAACCCCGTAGCGATGACCTGCATGATCCTGACAAACAGCGACAATGCCGGCATCCTCTTTTGCGCCAAGGATAACATCGGGACTTTCTGTATTGAGTTTTTTTAAGTGATTACGGGTACTTTTATAGGAGCAGTGCTCAGAACCCTGAATGGACCATAAAATACATTCGGCCAGGCTGGGTGGGCGTTTGAGAAATTTATTCTGAATGGTTAAGGCTTCTTCAACGGAGAGGTTCAATCGAAACTCTTCCAGTGTCTGCCTGATTTGCTGGGGATTGAGCGGATTAAAATCCAGAAACCGTGCCGCGTCCGCCATATAACAACTCCTTATCCTTCCTGCTTAGCGATTGCGCGCCATTGTATCGATAAACGGTTGGCAGAATCAATTAAAATTTCGCAATTTCTGTTCTATACCCGTGATCTTCCAAAATACGAGTTTTAAACGCGCCCTGCGCCTCGTTAAAAAACTCACAAGGGAACAGCCATGACTCGCTTTTTAACAAGGCGCAGAACAAAAAATAAAGGCGTCTAAAACTCACATTTTGAAGTTAATTGGGTATATACTTTGTAGAACGCTATAAATTTCAAGGAAGAACAATGATTGATCCATTCAACTATCAGCCTCGCGGCGACAAAAAAAATTCAGATTATTTTAACGAATACCGCATGAAAATTTACGAGCGCCGAAAAAAAAGCGGTCTTGAAGAGTTGTTTGGCGACATGGCGGCGGTTGTCATTCAGGTTCAGACTGGGGACGCCCTTGCCTATTTGACTGAGCTTTATCTGATGACTCCTTACCGTTTTTTAAAAGCATTCATCAATCCAACCCACAAAATTTACTTATTAAAAAACAATGAACAGACTCCGATGATGATCGTCATGGAACCGTTAAACCCGGATTATGAAGACGACCTGACGCGCTTGAACCGAATTTATCCCAATGCGCGGGAAAAATACAATGCCCGATATGTCGGTGAAATTTATAAAAGCAAAGACCGAAAAGAAACCCGAAAAATTCTTGAATCGCAGGATTTTCGTTTTCATGATGCAAGCACGGCTGAAAATCTTTTTTATTACAACCGCCATTTTGATTTCACCCGACTTTCTGATCAGACCGGAAATTGTGTTGGCTATACCGATGATAATATATTTGATGTTGACGCGCTTGATCTTGGGCAGGCTTTTGAGTTAAGCGCTGCCCAGAAAGCGCAGCTTGATAAAGCTGAACGCTTTGTTGAAACACATCAGATCAAACCGCTTATCAAAGGCATCGATCACATGGCGACCCGGATTCTTGCCGGTGAACGAGAGGATGCCATCCTCGAATTTCTCTGTCTTTCCGGCTATTATTTCTGGGGGGCCTACAATATCGGCGACATGAACTCATCCACCAATGTCAACCGGGTAAAGCATGGTAAAGACTTACAATCTCCGGCCAAAGTGTTTACCGCTAACAATACCCCCTACATGGTCAACTCCTTTGAAGGCCTGCCTATGCCGACTGAAAATTTTGTCCGTAATTATGGCCGCAGGATGCATCATATTGCCATGGAAGTGGTTGATGGTGATTTCAACAACAGCCTGAAAAATATCGACCATGTGGTCAATACTCTTCGTGATGACGCACACATTGATTTTCTTGCCAAGGTTTTTGGCGAGTGCGGCGACGCGCCGGATTTAAAGCAGATTTTTTCCAAACACTCCCCCTATTCGCTGCTGATTACCGAATACGTCGAACGTTGCCATGGTTTTGACGGTTTTTTCACCAAAGACAATGTCGCCGCATTGACCGAGGCCGCTGGTGAAGACGAGGAAGTAAAAGAACATCATAAGCAACATGGCGTCATTGGTGATTAGACGGTATTGTCGGGCCTAATATGCCGGGCAAGACCCGGCCTCACTGCCATTAAGTTAAGAGATCCTACTTCCCGCGGCTTGTCCGCGGGACGTAGGCGAAGAAAATTGTCTTAACTTAATGGCAGTGAGACCCGGCCTACGAACAATTAAATTTCTTGTGGATAATTGTCAACAACCCCTAATATTCACTTGCTTGTCTCTTGACAAAAACACCCTAAACCGTTAAAAAAGAAATCGAGTTGCTAGCAAAAATTTCATAATGAGCGTCGTGTTATGGAAAATAATCTTCACATCGGCCTGTATTATTTGTGAACGAAACGGAGTTGGTCATGAAAAAAGAAATGAAAACAATAGAAACGCTAACATTAACTCTTAATTTTACTGTAGAAGATGAAGAAATAAAAAGACTTATTGCCGATATAAATAAGTTAACATCACTTAGCTACCTCCCAAAGGCTTTCAATTATTTTATACTCAAAATCCATCAACACTACCCTGAATGCTCTAATGTTAAAAAAAGCCCAGAAATACTGGAATTAGAAAGAGCCCTTGTTGAAATATCAAAATTCTATTTTGAACAACTATTAACCATCGATGATATGTTTGACAGTATAAATGAAGACTATGAGAGCTTCGTTAAGGAAGTTTTAAGTTTTAGGGAGACTCTATCCAATAATTTTGATCCAAAGAATGAAAAAGATAAGCATTCTAATATCGTTAAGAGACTAAATAGTTTAATGGATTCAAAAATCGATCACGATACCATAGCAGAGCAGTTAACCCGTCGATTGGATAATATAAGTACCAGAATCGAATTCACTAAAGTAGAGACATTGTCTCCATTAATTTATTATATTCCATCAGATTGCCTATGGAAGTACGAAACTTCTTTCCTTAACAGAAACCGATCCTTTTGGGATTTTCAAAGTGCTCTTCAAGCAAACAGCACCCAGGATATTATAAAATATCATTTCGAGAAATTCCGTGAGATTATAACAATTGCGAAGCAGATTGAGGAATTAAAAGCTCGTTTGTGGGTGTATTGCAACAACATGGTGGCAAAACTGGGCAATGAACTCGTGATTAAAGCAGCTGTTCATCATATCAGGCTTAAAAATAGTCACAACAACCCTAAAAACCCCGAACCAAACTCTCTCTGGTCATGGGAACTTGCCGGAGAGTGCTTGCCCGCCGCAAGTTCTTCGACAAGCAAGACGGGTTCTAGTACCGTTTCCATTTAATTCTGCAAGGTGGTAATTTCATTAAATTAATCTTTCCTACGTCCCGCGGCTTGTCCGCGGGATCCAGTGATGTAG
>FYBJ01000004.1_pt1 | contig 52355 bp, 47 predicted proteins | sample 1134611 | NCBI WGS metagenome assembly FYBJ01 (sample SAMEA104116008, study PRJEB20421) | marine metagenome | isolation source: marine
TGCAAGCGCAGGATCTCTTGAGTCGCTGACTCATAGATCGCATCGCCGTTCATAGAAACCCCACCAGGTAATTGCATACCTGAGAATTTCATTAAGTTAGCACCCCATTGTTGTTTGATCAACTGTGTACCATATAGCTTCAACCATTTATCATTCCATATACTTGAGTTATCAACAGTGTCTATTTTGATTAATGCTTCGATTAAAACGTATTTATCTTCTGTAATAGTTCCATCTTCAAAATCACCATGGATATATACTCGCTGTTGATGATAAGCGTAATCATGCTGTGGATGACCGTTTAACGTCGAATCAAGTAATTGCGTATATTGTTGGATTTGGCTGAAATATGATACATCACCTAGGAATGACGTCATATTAGTAATATCGTTTAGCATCAGCTGATACTTAACATCGAACATCGATGAACCGGTTGAAGAGATCGTAAATGGCAAAACTCTCTTCACTTGCAGAACATTGCTTGGCATTGGAATATACTTATTTGTTACATCAGCGGCCGTGACCTGATGTTTAATGTAAGTTCGTACCATTGAGTCGTGATGGAATTCCCTAAAGTATTCCAAGGCCTGATCTACTCGGTCTTCGATCTGATCTTCGTCTACATTTATTTCAATAACCGGATCGCCTAGTGCCCTTTTGCAATAGTCGATGTATGTATCTCGCGTTGTTGGAACAGCCATTTTCATATATCCTAGAGTTTGTTTACTCTATTTATAACTTTTTTTATCTGAATGCTGGTCCTTCTACCCAAGAAACAAAAGATTTTCTTTGGCCAGATGTTACTGGCGTAACCTTATGTCTGATAAAAGATGGAAACGCAAAGACCGTTCCTCGTTTTCTCATTGCTTCACGTGGCGGTTGAGGATACTGTGGATCAATTAAAAAGTCACCACCCTCATATTCATCTCCGTCTGTTAGCTGTATGATTACCGATATCTTTCTATCATATAGCGTTTTATTGTTTTCCCAAAACGTATCGATGTGCCAATCATAATGTCCTTTATCTTCATGATGGTATCGAGTGTATTGAACATTTTCAACATTATTTACATCGAAATTCCATAAACTTCTATTTGCTATTGAAGCAAATTCATACATCCGATCTTTAATTGCTTTGTCATCTACCCATCTAATCTGACTGCGCCTAGACAAACTATTTGTACGGCTATTGCCAGCTTCGGCCTGACCAATTTGTGCCTCAATTAAGGGATATTGTTCACCAAGAAAAACATATTCATCTACCTTATTTTGCTCTTCGCTCTCCCACATCATCCATAAGTTTTTCATTCATCATCATCCATATCATAAATGTACAAATCAACCGGAATAGCAATTCTAAACTGTGAATAATATGGATCAACATGATGATAAACAAACGACGGAAATATTACAAAATCATTTGTTTCAGGCTGAACATGAAACCTACCAAAGTGTGGTTGGAATTTATCATCATAGCCACGGTTAGCATTTGTTCTAGGATCACTCAGAACAAGAGCACCGCCTTTATTAGCTTGCTCAGCCATTACATAATAGACTGCTGAAAATGCAGCACCACTATGATTATGAATAGTCATGCTGTAATTCTTACCATGTCCGGTAATCCAGCCTTTAATAACCGACTGGTAGGTATCGATATCTACATCATATGATTCTGAAATATACTTTTTAAAATTATCATATACGATCTTTTTAAAATTAATTATAGCTTTGCTTTGCTCATCAAAGATGTTATAATTGTTTACATCACTAGGCGGATTAGTCATATCGTATGTAGTAAGGATGTGTGAAACTAGGTCTGGTGCTTCAAACTTACCATGTTCAATAGGTGTGGACCATAAATTATGTATCATAATAACCTCATTATAAATAGTAACTTAAATATCTATAAGGCTTTTTATAATGACAATTGACGAGTTCTGGGAATTTATCCTATCTGAAAAGTGTTTTGAAGAACATGATGTCTCTTATATAGACGACAGCGGCCATCAGCACTATCTTAAACAAGAAGATATATATGAATACAGCGGTGCTGTTGTAGATTTAATGAGTTCAAGTTATACACTAAAGATCGAGCAAATGGAAAGAGTTTTCACCACAAGTGGAACTGCCCATATGTTTTATAATAAAGCCGACGGTCCATCATTTGACTTACATACCGATCCGGTCGATGTAGTCATTAATTGTCATGATGGTATTAAACATATGGAAGTAGACGGTAAATCCGTAATAATTGAAAAGGGTAAGAGCTTACGCATACCGAAAGGTACTGAGCATAGAGCACTTAACACTACAGAGGCATTGATGGTATCATATGGCATTAACGACACAGAAACACTTAGTAGCATACGTGAAGACAACCGAGACCTGTAATCTCAATTGCAAACATTGCTTTACATCTGGTATGAACGGTAGAAAAATCTACTTTGATCATATTAAGACTGCTAATTGGTGTAATCAACTAGATGATGGTAGCAATCATATTCACCTAGAATATCATGGTGGTGAGCCTATGCTTGCACCTATAGAACATCTACGTGAGTTTTATGATATTACTAAAGAGGTATGGGGTGACAGAGCAACTCATGGTATTACTACTAATCTAGTATTTAAGCTAACTGATGACCGCCTTGCATTTCTTGAAGAGTGTATTAATGGTGGTAACATCGGCACATCATGGGACCCTAATATTAGGTTCTCTAACGAGCATCAAAGAAAGATGTGGGAGAATAACGTAAAGCTTTTAGTTTCACGGGGTCATAGGCTCAAGTGCTTTATATCAGTATCAAAGGACATTGTAAAAATGCAGCCTATTGATATTGCTGATTATATGCATTCACTCGGTATTGCTGAGATCTCGTATGAGCGCCTTACTCATAATGGTAACGCTGAAGTCAACCTTGATATTTTTCCACACAACCGTGATTTAAACGATTGGTGGATGCTTATGCATGAAACAACTAAAGACCATCCAGTCGAAAATGGATTTCTTGAGTCGGTCTATGATAAATTTAGTAAGGGCCAATTCTTTAACGGGACATTCTGCCGAGACTGTGAACAAAAAATACATACGATAAATGCTGACGGTACTGTAGCCGGTTGTCCGAACTCAGCACCTACTGATTGGTATGGGGATATAGATACACCTGCTAAGGAGGTAAGACTATCTCCTAAGCGTATGAAAATCATTTCATGTGAACTAACAGATCGCGATGCACGCTGCTATGATTGTCCGGTCTTTATCTACTGTCACTCTGACTGTCATCAACTGAAATGGATTGATGATGTTTGTCCGGCCCCTAAAACTCTTATGATGACTCTTGCGAAGGAAAAAGGATGGATCTAATTGTAAAACCTACCGAGGCTTGTAACTTCAAGTGCTCGTTCTGCTCATCCACGTCTATTGATCCAGAGAACGTTGGCTTACTTGAGCTAGATTATATCTACAAGTTTCTGAAGAGATTTCCTGACACCACAACCATTATCGTTAATGGTGGTGATCCTCTGATGGTCGATCCTAAATATTATTGGGATCTCATAGCACATCTTGATGAACATGATTATCGTGCTAATATTAGTTTTACAACTAATCTCTGGCCCTTTATGGTAAAGCCACATAAATGGCTTGAGCTATTTAAACATCCGCGTATGGGTATTACAACATCATTTCAATATGGTGGTGGCAGGCTGAAAGGTGACTATAGCGAATTTACTGAAGCAGACTTCTGGCGTTGCTCTGATGCTATGCTAAAATACGTAGGCTATCGTCCAAGCTTTATATCAGTGATCGTCGAAGAGAATTATGATCGTGCTATTGATAATGTCCTGCTCGCAAAGAAGATGGGTGTTGAATGTAAACTGAACTATGCTATGGCCTCAGGTGTTCAAGGCACTACGTTCCAGCTAAGCAAGATCTACGAAACCTATGTCAAAATTTATGAGATGGGTCTTCAAGATTGGGAGTTCAATACATATCAGCTAATGAAAAGGCTTGGTGGTGGTTCTACTACTTGCCCACAAAATAGAAACTGTGATACCGGTATTAGAGCGTTTAATCCTGGTGGTGACTATTATAGCTGTGGCTCATTTGCTGATGATGGTGATTATCCTATTGACTTTGAAACAGAAATGGCTGGTGGCTTTGAGACACCACTACAAAAAGATCCTGTTCTACAAAATATGAAAAGCGCTTGCTTTACCTGCCCATTATTTCAAATCTGTAATGGTTGTAAAAAGACAGTGCGTGATATGAAACGTGAAGGAACTGTAGAGGCTCATTGTAAACAAATGAAGTCTTTAGCACCTAAGATATTAGAAATGAATGGCATGGATCCAGCCGGGGTAACGCCGTATGTTGATGAATCTATCAATTAATCCTACGTACTATTGCAACTTTAGATGTGACTTCTGTTATCTGACTGATGCTCAGTTAGGTGACAGACATAAGATTGCAGACTCATTGTTAGAGCAAAGCCTAAGTCAAGTGACCGATGATATTGGTCATGTTGATCTATATGGTGGGGAGATAGGTTTACTTTCATCTGATTACTATTACAAATTAAAAAAGGTAATACGTAAACGCTATGATGGACCTATTAATATCAATACAAACCTGTCAGCATTTCCAGATTTCTTTCGTGATGATGACGTAACGCTTTCAGTATCTTATGACTTTAGTGCAAGAGAGAAAGAACAGCACGTCTTAAACAATATGATGAAGGCCAATAAGGATTTGGCTGTATTGATACTAGCATCACCGAAGGTATTAGAGATGGACGTTGAGTTTATGATCTTTACCCTGAATATGGTTTCAAACGTAAAGTCCGTAGAGATAAAGCCCTACTCTATAAATCAAGCCAATCAACACGAAGTAACACACAAGGCCTTTGAGGATTTTGTTATTAGATTTGATGAAGCGTCTACTCACAAGAATTTCCATTTTCAGAACATAGATAATATCTATAGAAGCATCGATAAAGAGTACAATGCCTTTTCAAGCGATCATGTTTATATTACGCCAACCGGTAAGTTTGGTGTATTGGAGTTTGATAAGTATGATCGTGAATACTTTAAAGAATATGATACATATATTAAGTATAAACAATGGGCCGCAGACGAAGATAAAAATAATGTAAGTGATATTTGCAGGTCTTGTGAATATTATGGCAATTGTTTAACCGAACATTATAGATATGTTAGAGACTTAACGCACAGTTGCAATGGATATAAAGGACTTTTAGATTACTATGCAGCAATGGAAAGCTAGACAAAACGCATCACAACTTACTGCTCAGATTACGGGCAAGCAGCATCGTGACGATTTAACAGATGTAGAAGTGCTATGGCGACCTGACAACATTGTTGAAGACGCTTTACGGCACTTTAATGAGCGTGTTGATGAGTGGATCTACCCGGCTAAATCATACTTTGTTGCCATCTGTTATGCTCAGTGGATCTCTGAAGAGTTTAATGAAAATTTTATCGAGGTGCTAAACGATCCGGATCTATTACCTGATGACCCATATTATATTCCATATACGCTAGCACCTGGAACCTATGACAGCATTATTGAGCAACTAGTATTTGACGACCGAGCAGGTATGGTACCGGACGTAAAAGAATATTTTGATGAGGAATTTTTAATTGGACAACTTTGACTTCACAAAGGTTCTGCTTGAAAAGAAGCGGCCTATGCTTGGTGAGATCGAGTTGACACTCTTTGAGAATTGTCACCTTAACTGTATCTTTTGCCACCATGATAAGAAGTCGACAGTAGGCCTTAGCCGCGAGGGTATGTTCTCAAAGATACCTCTTGTTGAAGACCATCTGAATAAAATGGTTGGCATGGTCAAAGAAGTTCAGATCAATATGGTTGGTGGTGAGCTGTTCCAGGATAGAATATCTGAGTGGGCATATGATGTCTATTATGATATGCTAATAGAAATTAAAAAAATATATGATAGACTAGACTTAGAAATGAAGGTGGTATGGGTCACATCATTTCAGTTTAATAAACAAGACCGTGTACAAAAGCTACTAGACGATTTAAATGAAGTAGATATTCCGTCATATATTATATGTTCATATGACTTTGATGGTAGACCTGTAAAAGGACCATATGGCAAAAACATAGAATACTTTGCTGATTATATTACATCAATTAATATGGTGGCAACTGTTCCGTCTATTGAAAGATTTATGGCTGACGATGATGAATATTTCCACTACCTCTATAGCAAGTTTGATAATTTTTATTTTGATGACTATATTCCTGATAAGGGTTTCGATCATCTTATTCCTAGCGATAGTTTATACCTTGAGTTCCTTAAGTTTATTTACCATAGCTATCCTGATATTAATCCTATTAGCGATCTGATTAAGAACGATTCAAATCATATGCATTGCATGGCTTTGAATAAGGTGACCATCTTTCCAAACAACACTACATCCAATTGTCGTTGGAACAGATATACTAAAACAGACTTTAATACACCATTGAACCGAGATGACAATGCATCGATGATGCAAGCCTATATGGACGAGCATGGTTGTCTGTCATGTAAGTGGTGGGATAAATGTGGATTTAGATGCTACACACAATGGGACTGGAAGAACCGTGAACGCGATCTGCCTGACTGTGTGATGAGGTTATGGTTTAACTATATGGAAAAGAATCAGATGTAGCTCTTGGCTACAATATCAGCTAGCTCTTCATCGTTGTTGGCTGTAAATTTCTTTCTATAACCGTTCTTATCTTTTTCAACAGTATAGCTATTCCAATCATACATTATATGACCAGCCTCATTATAGTTATGCATATGCTTGAGCATATTTTCCTTGGGTGCAATACATCTATCAACACCAAGATAATCTCTTAATAGAATAATCTTGCGGTTCATACAGCTAAACAAAAACGGGCAGTCATTACATTCAGTATTGGCTGCTCTTTCTATTTGCTGTTCAATGATTTTATGTACATCATCAAATGAATTGATCTTAAACATATCATCGTAGATAGACATATTTTCATATAGAAACGGTGAAAGATACCACTCACCTGTTTTATAATTCAATACATTATAGTTCATCCCAGCATGAGAATGATCCACCATAATATTATTTAATTTAGTGGTTTTTGGTAACTGATTAAAATAATCGTTAAACTTGTCTATTGCAGCAAGGATAATATTAGGTCTATGTGAACGTGATACTGATGGTATCAAATCAAATGTAGTTTTAAACTTGTCTACAATCTGAGCATGTAGGTCATCATAGTCTAAGCCATAATCTTTAATGTTAACTAAAAACGTAAAGGTAGTATCATGCTCTACATTATCGTCTATTAGTTTTAGCTTGTTATGTATGTTTTGTAAATAGTTTTTATCACTAAATTTATTCGGATCAATAGCAATACCGATTTCGATCTCAGTATTAAGATTAATATTTTCTCTTAGCCAATTGGTCCATGTTAAAACGTCATCATCTAATAGAGTTGTAATGAAAGCTAGAATAGGTGAGTGCTCATTAATCATATCATACAGATATGGCATTACTTCATAGAAGTTCTCACTTGATAGAAAGTCAGTCGGACCAATGATAATCTCATCGATTAGAATACCGGTGGACGCAATGCCTTGAACAAACTTATTCATATCAGCCATCTCTTCGGCTGTACTTGCATTACCCCTACGACGAACAAAGCATCCTGGACAGGTGTGCTTACACCCATCCAAAATGTCAAGTTGTAGCTTTACAGCAGAAACTGGTTTTGTGATTGTTTCTGTAGTAAGTGCATGGTATAGATTATTCTTGATAATCGGCATTTAAAAAATCTTCTGGAAAGAAGCTTAAAACCTGAGACACCACATTAGTATGATTTAGAATAAAGTATAGATCTTTACCAAAGTATTTTGGCTTGTCGTTATATACTGATTTGTTAAACTCTAGGCCTAGTCCGCGTAGATTAATAACTAACAAGAAAGCATCGTATCCTGAGGTAATGAGCCGGGCGATATTAGGTCCACAAACCGATGGTTTATCATACGGTTTAATTTGCGATACTAAATCAGATAGGTTTTCTTCAACTGCCTTAGCATCGTCAGGTAATCCGTCCCATAGCTTATGCAAGATAAACGGTACAGCAGATCTCAAGGTTTCAATAACCTCATCAACAAGTTCAGAATTTTCTTCGATAAACTTATTAATATCATCCTCTGAGAACAGAAGTTGCAATGCGCTTTCGGCATCACTCAGTGTATAGCCTAGCTTTATCTTAATGATATTGACGACGATACGAGAGAGCAGTGAGCAATCTACCATAAACTCAGATGAAATATAGGCTTTAATCAGATCAGCATCTACAGATGAAAATGAAGTTGTGAAATTAGTATTAGCCAAATAGATCATAATATGTTTGGCTGTCAACTTCTCCTTAGACTTTTTGTAATCTACCCAAAGTACAAACTCATCGTCTTCATCTTTCACTTGATAAATTGCTACAAGGTCCTGAGGCGATAAAGGTACTTCATAGCAGACTTTATCTTCAGGATCAATTTCAATTATAGCTTCTTTAACTTCACTGCTTTCAATAGCTTCGCTAGTTTCCATTATAAGTCTTTCACTTTATAGTTTATATTTGTGAATAAGGTAAGGAATTCTATTCTGTCTTTTTCCAAAGAACTGCACATCTGTATCCATTAACTTCATCTGCTCACTCAGGTTATCTATATCCCAATCACGCTCAAGTACGCGGCGTACTGCTGGCAGCAAATGGTTAATCTCATTGTACATGTCGTTATAGTCCCAACCATCAACAGTATCAACTCTAGATGTATGAGCCGCCTTGAAGTCGTCGTTATCTTTCACTAGATTCCAGAGGTTAAGGATCTTATAGAAAGACGAAACATGGTTTGCCTTATTCTCACCGCTTGTATAAACGTCTCTTACAAATTCAGACTTGTTAATTGCATATCCGTTTTCGTTCATCCAATCAATAACTGCTAGCAAATATGCCAAGTCTTTTCTTTGAGATGTGAATTGCTCAATAGCGTCTTTCGCAATAGCCGGACCTTGAATCGTAAACTTCTCAATAATAATTCTTTTTACGTCGGTGCACGGGTAGTAATCGTTCAAGAAGAACAGCAGGTCGTAGCTAAAGTTTTTACCGTTTTCATATGTGATATCAAACTCAGGTGTATCTGCATTATTAATAGTATTTGTAATGCGCTCTCGTGTATTGAAATCAGGACGCGTACCGCCTAGGAAACCATACATATCGTCAAACTCAGTAACTTTACAAATGAAGTCAATAGCCACCTGTTTATAATTGTCAGGATAGAAATTAGCTGCCTTCAACAAGCCAGCAATATATCTGACATAACAATCAAGCATGTCTTCCTTCAATGAAAACAAGATAATCGTTTTATCAGAATCGCTAATAAAGTCAGCGTTCACTACTTCAGCATAAGTTCTATACTCAATCGTTTCTGAAAAGCCAGGAATTACAGCGTCAGAAATAACATCGTAATCCAGTTTGTTAAGCATCATTTCAGAACCGTCAGGTGCTTCTTTAGGTTCAACAATAACGACTTTACGCTTAGTTTTATTTGTATAGAAGTTAGTCATCTCCATGACGACTGTCTCTAGATTAGAAACCTCGGTGATATAAACCGTACTGTTAAGGTAATAGAGTGATTGACCAATCATGCTTTGGCTCCTAGTTTTTCCATTGCACCATCATTCCATGTAAAGTCAAATGGATTATAGTTGTTTAGAACATCTTTATTTAACACACAACCATTAATGTTGAGTGATTCTTGTGCTTCAAAGATAAGTCGACTTGCACAAGCAACAGCAAACTGACAATCAGAACAGTCTTTCACCTTGCTTGATTTATGTATACCTTTTGTTACTAGCTCGTTTTTACGTTGTAGAATCTCTTCAAATGTAAGACCAGTAACATCAAGTTTTTTATTGTTTAAGAAAAATGCCTGCTCATGAAGCATTACATTAAGATGAGTTGTAGGTCCGTTTTCACCAGGTACAATAGTAAGGCCAATGAAATTAATTGAGTTACAATACAAGTTAGCCATTGACATGACTGTAGTATTTGCATTGTCCTCATCAATAACTTTGCCTAGGAAATCGTTCCAACCAAACAAATTCTTACGTTGAATCAGTTCAGAGCGCGCCCGTGAAAAGGCCGGATTCATTTCTACAATAGTCTGATATTCATTATTGGCTTTATCAATAATGCGATTGTATGTATCCTTATCGATTTTCTTACCGACGACATTAGACGCTTGAAGTGTCCAAGACCAGTCCATCATCTTCGGTGTGCCTGACTTAAAGAATTCAACCTTCTCCATCACAGCATCAAAGTAATCGTCATCATCAAGCATTTGCTCAATACGACCAATTGGCATAATAAATTCGATAATCATATCACGACGATACTTATCTTCATCATCAAGCAAAGCAAAGATCTCTTTTACTTTGTCCATAGAAGCAGTATCAAACTTAGCAGGCGCAGCAATACGCGCACCAGTATGCTCACGCATAATATCTTGTACAACCGAATTATTCAGTACAGACTCAGTATTAGTAGCCGTAAAGAAATCTGTTGGTCCAATAACAAACTCACGTAGATTAAGTCCAGTTCTTTTTACGCCGTCAGCTAGTTCCTTTGCCCGATCAATAATCTGTTGATTCATTGCCGGATCAATGTTTTTGTCGACAAAGCAACCAAGGCAGCCATGATCACAACCTGCCAATACTTCCATTTGAATAAGAACATCAAACTTGCTTGCATCAGATGGCGGTAGGCTTTCAGGCCCAGAATATCTCATCTGCTTACAATATGATTTTTGCATAGTCATTAGCGTCTACCTCTTGATGTATGGCAACTTGTGTGGCAACTTGTATGGCAATAAAGAGCACTGATGCTTCGATTACCGATTTGACCTTCAATTAGATCAACAGCTCTACGAACAGCCCTCTCAATAGAATCAACAATGTCTTGCGCATATATTAAACGACCTGCTACAATTTCAGTATCGTAGTAAGTATTAAAAAGTGAGTCAGCAGCGCTTGTATAGTTAAAGTTAATACTATGGCCTGTTGCTCTTGTACTAGTTGTAGGTGCGATATACGACGTTACAGTAATAGTATGAGTTTTACTAAACGTACGTAACTGAGCACCTGAACTTGACTGAATATACGAATTCAGATTTGCGACTGTCATAGGCATTAGCGACGTCCTCGCGAGGTATGACAGCTAGTATGACAACTTGTGTGACATACCAGTGCTGTGATGCTTCTATTACCTATTCGACCTTCGATCAAGTCAACTGCTCTTTTTACTACACTATTAATAGAATCGATTACATCTTGTGAATAAACACGACCACCAGTATAAATCCCGGCATCAAGGTAGTTTGCAAACAAAGAGTTTGCTGCACCTGTATATTCGTAGCGCTGGTTGCTATTAATAACACCAGTTGATGTTGAACTTACCCTATACGATGTGATACTATATGTCATTGTTTTATCAAAAGTACGCAGCTGTGCCCCAGCTTTAGATTGCATACTTGTATTCAATTCTGCGTACGTTGGCATTTTATACCTTCACCTCAACAACATCGGTACCATCTTCAAGAGCAATACCTACCAAATTAGTAATATCTATGCCATAATTAATTGACGCAGCTCTACCCTTACCATTATCATCGGCGATAATATAATCACCCTTTTTAGCAGAGCCATTGATATTGACTGGTATTCTACCCTTTAGAGCAACAAGATGCCATTCGTCTTCTTTTGTTTCTTCTCGGATATTCAACAGAAAACCTGGGTTTGTAGAAACAACACCAGCAAAAGGCAGGCCTTGACGATAAAGAGTAACTTCCTTTTCACCACCTATAGCAAGCAATGTACCTGGTTCGTATATGCCATCTGCTTCATATTTCTCTGCAACGTCAGCCCAGTTTGCTGATGATGCTGTACCTGTAAATCCACCGTCAGCTCTCATAACACCGGGCGTAAATACACCATTACTAAACTCACTAGCATTGTTTAATCTTAAGTAGCCGTCGTTATAGTCAGCTGAAAGTGCTGTACGAGCATTAAATGCAATACCTCTATTATCATCACTAGAGTTAGCTGAAAAGTTAACAACGTCAACGCCTGAGTTACTCAATGTGAGAAGTGCACCAAATTCATCATCTACATCTGAACGTAAATACGAAGCACCGTCAACACCATCTAGTGTATCAGCATCGGTTGCAGCTGCGCCATCAGCACCAGCAGGACCTGTCGGAACTGTAAAATCAAGAACGGCAGCAGCTGAAGTACCGCTATTAGTAACAGCAGCAGAACTACCAGCCGGACCTGTTGTAACCGTACCAATACTAATAGTAGCAGCAGTACCATCGACGCCTGCGCCACCAGGAGGACCAGAAGAACCGGGTGGACCTGCTGCACCATCAGCACCGCCTGGAATTGTAAAATCAAATACAGCAGCTGTTGTCGTACCAGTATTTGTTACTGATGCACTACCACCGGCCGGAGCAGTTGTAACTGTACCAATAGCAATAGTACCGGCCGGACCAGCAGGTGCATCACTGAAAATACTAGCTTTCCATACGCCAGGATCAGCATAATAAGTATACGTATTACCATTTGTTGTTGTGGTATCGCCGTTACTTGGGCTTGCTGGAAAATTTAGTTTAGCCATTTTATTACCTTAAGTAGTAAGTAGGTGAGATGCATACGCGTCTTTTAATTCTTGAGTATGAAACAGATTAGCAATTGCTTGTACTTCTGCAGATTCATTAGCTAATTCACTTGACGTAGTAGCGGGTGTTACTACATGTCTTGCAAATGTTCTACTTATTTCAACTCCGTCTCTTTTAATAATATTAGCAGTTCTTACCTGAATTTGTTTCCACTCATTAATAACTTCTAATTTATCTATTAGTGTTTCTTCTGTTAATGCCATTATATACTCATATTTATGCTGCGTGATATGTCAACGTGAAACGTAGTTTCTTTGCTGTAAGATTAGCGTTTGTAAAGTTGCCAAATCCTCTTGGTCTAAAAATAACACCATCTGTATAATTCACACAGGCTGTTATAGTTGTTGTAGAACCAAGATTTTGTTCACATACTACACCACCATGTTGAGAGCTCGAAGCCACAGCAGTAAACGGTAGCGATAGTCTAGCCATGTTTGTGTCTGAAGTTGAAGGCCAAGTTACAACCGCAGAACATGTAACTAGTCTTCCGACCTTAGTGTAAATATTATTTGTAACAGTCAAGGCTAGTCCAGCGCCACTCGTATCTGTAATTGTCCAAGTTCCCTCTTCGTAATCGTCGAGGTAATTCACTGCAGTTGTACCACCGAGGTAGATACCACCGCTTACTGTGAGATCACTATCAATAACCAGGTCACCCTGGATTTGACCACCAGCCTTTGGAACAAAAGCATCTACACCAACTTGTGGTACAGCTTGTACCCATTGTGTATCGCCATCACTATCTTCGTAGTAAACATAAAGTTCGTTACCTGAATCATCCCACCACATTTGGCCGTTAGTAGGACCAGCCGGTGGATTAGAGCCCATAGATGCAACAGCCGCAGAGCCTGCGGGTAGATTTGTAAAGTTGTCATAGTTTAGGAAGTAGTCACTATCTCTTCCACCGAGTGTAGATGCGTCGACACCTAGGCTATCAACAAAGGCTTTATCTACTGTAGCTGTAATATCACTATCAGCACCTTGATAAATGCCTGTCAACGTAGAGGCAGTAAATCCACCAGTAATTGAAGCTACGCCGTTACTATCATACGACATAAGTGTGCCGCTGACCGGTACATTAACATTAGTACTGTCAGACAGGTTTAGAAGCAGTCCATAATCACCGGCTGTACGTAGATCACCGTCTAGTGTAATATCACCGCCTAGGGTAAGAGTTCTATTAACGTTTTCTACATCAAGTGTAAGAACACGGTTTGCAGTTAAGCTTGTAATACTACTAGATTGCACCTGCAAATCATATTCATTGGTTAGCTGATCGCGTAAACCTAATGTTGTAATCTTACTAAAAGAGCCTGGGCCCTGAATAGTAGGTGTGTTAATCGTAGGTGAAGTAAGAGTTTTACTTGTAAGAGTTTCATCGCCATCAGTCGATACAAGAGTTGAACCAACTACAGCAGCGTTAAACTGACCGAGTGTCCCGGTCAGTGTATTATTTGTGAGACTAAGCGTTTTATTAGTAAGCGTAAGAGTATTATCTGTTGTAGCTACAACGGCTGAATCAGCCTTAATTATTGTTGTAGCTTCATGAGCTGCACCGTTTAAAACAGTAATACCGTCGCCGGCTGTAATTTGAGCTACATAATTACCGGATGTGCCTGAATCCAACGCAATATCGGTTGCGGCAATAATACCAGTAACAAGTGCCGAATCTAGTCCTTCGGCAAGAGATGTACTTAGAAATGAACTGAGTTTTACAACCATTGTATTTTACCTTAAGCCTGAGCTTCGCTCCATCTGAGCTGAATTGTTCCTTTAACATCACCAGACAAACAGAACACGTTAATCGCAAGAACGTCCGGACCATCTGGATATTTAAAGTCACCGCCTAGAGGTGAACCAGATAGTTCTTTTAGATCACTTAGATCGATCGAAGTCGTCAGTGAATCTTGTCGTGATGCGTTACAAATAAACGCAAAGACTCGTTCACCGGGTAATGCATAAGATCCAGTTGTCCATGTGATATCTTCCCGATCTGCAACCTGAGCAAATGATGGTTGTCCACCATCCTCTACTTTATTCAAACTTTTCCAAGTTGCGTCGCTGAAGTTACGCGGATTAATAATACCTTGTACAACAACCTCACCAGAAGTAGATGAACCACGACCAAGAGAAGCAGCACACTCTTTCATTAGTAGCTGAGACCTATTCAGCAATTCTTTTGCACCAAGTCTACCTACCGAAGAGTTAGATACTGAAGGCGCAAGTCTTACCATGAATGAGGTAATTGGTGTACTTGTAATCTCATCGCTGCCAGAGTTGTGAGAGTTGCCGTAGGTAAAGATATAGCCACGGTCATAGTCAAATCCACCATCCATAATTAGCGATGAACCCCAGTGCGATAGCGTTGGTGAACATGTGTTTGAGATTTCAATAATACCAGTATTCGTACTATGTGGTACCTTAGGACCAGCAGTCAAACTGTTTGTGCTACCTTGCATATACTGATTAAACGTAGCAGATCTTGTACAGCCAGTAAAGTTACCTGCGCCATCTGTAACACTTCGACCTGTATATGAAATAATTTCGTTATCGACCATCAACAAACCGGTGTCATCAAATTCCTGCAAGTTATCAGCTGGAATTGTTGTTGCGTCACTATCAATAGCAGACGTCAAGAACGTAACTGGTGAGTCGTTTTCAATCGAATATCTAACTGGCAAGTTACCAGATCTCATATAAGCTTCGTTGTTAACGTTGTTGTTTTTAATTCTATGCAAGTAGATCCATCTACCATCATCACCACGAACCATGTAGTGAATAAAACCAGCACCATACCAAGAGTATTCAATGCCGATCATTTGCATTTTATTAAAGTCCCAGTGATATCCTGATGAGCCAGCTCCGTCGGCTTTATCTAAGTTCCATTTAGATTGAGGAATACGTAGCTCACTTACTTTCTGAGATCTAATACCAGACTGTGTAATACCACGATAGTCAGGTGTAACATGAATACTAGTGTTACTTACAACTTGAGTAACAAAGTGTGTCATACCTCGTATAACAATTTTACTACCAGCTCTTAGCTGTTCAGAGAATCGTGTATTTTGCCCAGTAACGTTACTATTGTTTTGAGTTACTGAGATAGTGCCTGTAATGTTTTCTGTTGAGTTACGTCTACAGCAGAACATTTGGTTGCCGTCGTACTCAAAGAAGATTCCGTTTTGTTCATCAAACAAGCCTGCGCGAACAGCCGAACCAATCCAGCCTGTAACAAAAACCTTAGATGATTCTGCTAGAATAGCAGTAGTATCACCAAGAACTGACTTAGCCGAGACTTTAAATGTATAGTCATCCACAATAGAAGATACTACATAATCATCTTCATAGCCTGAAGTCTTTACACCACTGAGTGTGATTTTAGCACCAATTTGTAGACCATGATCGATGTCATCAGTCTTAACAGTAATGTTTGAACCAATAGCTGTACCATCAGCTGACATAGACTGCAAATCGTAGTTAGGTGCAAAGAGTGTACCAGACGAGAATAGCAAGCCTTTTCCTGATTGATATCTAAAGAACCGCTTAGACATACGAACAACTGATGCCGCATAGGTCGGTGTTTTTGTAGATAGGATACAACCACCGTCAGATGGTCTGTGCAAAATAGTTGAGTTAGAAATAGCATACAATATAACGCTAGCCGGATTAGCAACAGCGCCGCCTGGTCTTGCAGTATATTCCAATGAACTGAGTGATGGTGTTTTCTTAATAAAGAATGGACCTGAGCCTTCTTCTTTATTTGTACCTGAACCTAGCTCAACGTGAATTGGGCAACCTGGTACTAGTCCATGTGGGTGATCAAAGTTAAGTGTAATTGTACTTGGGTCTGAGCCATTAGATGTAGCAGATACAACCGGAATAGAAGCGTTGTTATAAATGCCGCCACGACGTCCAAGAGTTTCCTCAGTTTTTAAGCTTTGGCCGTTTGCTGTACCTACAATACCACGAGCATAATATGTTAATGAGTTAGATGCTGGTACAGATTCAATCAAAAAGCTACCATCTGCCCGGGAGAAGCCTGCCGTACCAGCATTCAAACTTGATACGTTAACAACATCACCTACAGATAGACCATGATCTGAATCAGAAAATGCAACACTAATCAAGCTATTTGATGTGCTGGTTGTATTATAATCTGTTGTGATCGTGTTAACTGTTAGGTCGACACCTGGCTCATCAAACGTAGATGGATAACCTTTAATTGTACCAAAGCCTGCCCATTTAGTAGGCTGAAGTCCGTATTCAAAGTCAGCATCAATAAGCGACTCAGGCTCTGACATACGAGCACGTTCGATAGCATCTGTACCAAAGGCATATGGTCGTACCACTTGACCTTGTTCTGTCATTTCTTCAGCATAGATTTGTAGCAAGTCTGTGCTTGACATAGCGGACGTATCAATGGCTAATGTAATAGTACTATAACCACTAGCCGCCGATTCTACAGTCGGAAAGTGCGTTGCGTTATTGCCCTTAGTAAATACAACAGTTGTGCCGGCAGATGTCGCGTCGCCAAAGTTGTAAATAATAATGTTATCTGTAACGTTTGTAATAAGCAGTAGCTTATCTAGCGTAAATCTACCCGGAACAATAATAGTTCCTGCATTAGCTGCTCCTGGTGTAAATACGTAATCTCTTACTAATTTCTTAGCCATTCTTTATCCTATCCTAATCCTATGGCAAACGCAATTGCTTGTGATGTTGATGCAAAATTTGCTGAATCTGCCGAATCACCTTTTTCACCTGCTGGACCTCTTTGTCCGATGGAACTATAAATATTCCACGTGTTATTTATATAGATTAATTCAATAATACTTTGACCAACGTCTAAATTAAAGTCATCAGTATATCCTTCAATTGTAGAGCCGTTACGGTTTAGCATTACCGTATTATCGCCTCTCCAATTAGATATATCTATAAGTCTTATATAATCGCCCACAGAAGGACTTGCTGGCAGAGTACATGTAACTAGACCGTCTGTTGTATCAACAGCATAACGATTTGCTGTCACAGCCGAAAAGTCTGATTCTTTTACTTGGTAATTAGTTGAGTACTGAGTAAAGTCAGAGTCAAAGCCTAGGTATTGACCACGTAGTGCACCGAAGTTCCATGTAGGTAGATTAACAGTTGAGTCATCAAGGTTGAGTGTTTGTGCTCTTGGGCTACTGTCAATATTGTCTTGAATCAGATTGTCAAAGACATACCATTCACCATTTGAAGCATCTCTTACAAAACCAGTATGACGTCGTGTAACACCGTTATCGTCTGAGTATTGACCAACAATACCGATATCAACGTTGTCTTGCTCGTTAGAGTCAGCAACCACGATATAAGCATTTGATACCGATAGATCAGCCTGAGCCTGTGAAGACTGTGTACCAGTAATTGTCAAGTCACCTTGAATAACAACGTCACCAGTAAATAGACCGCCACCATATTCTACAGAATCTTGAGTGCCTACGGCTTGACCAATAGCGATTTCACCATTAGTAATCGTAACGCCTGTACCAGCAGTAAAGTGCGATCGTACTTCTGTTGCTGATGGGCCGGTGTAAGTTAGCTGACCAGTTGCTTCGGCATAGCTTAGTGAACCATCGCCACCGACATCATTTACACTAATAGCTCTCTTAGCGTCAGAATCTGCTCTTGCAGTTGTATAATATCTATTAGTACCTTCACTCAGATCACTTGTTGTAGATGCTGTTAGATCAGAATCAAAACGTACTGTTGTATAATATAGATTATCACCTTCGGTCAGATCGGTTGTGGTATGGTTAGAGATATCTGAAACCGTACCTGTAAGATCGCCGATGAATTTACCAGTACCGTTAGTACCTGCAGTAATATTGTTCACTACAACGATATCATTAGATCGTATTGTTTTATCTACGCCTAGGCCACCAACAATAGTGAGTGCAGCATTAGTCTTTGACAATGCGTCAGCCGCTGAGTAGAATTTACTCTTGCCTGTTGGTGCGATCTCAAATAGTGTATCAGGATTTGTAAAATCAATTGGGCTAACGCCAGTGCTCTTAACAAACTTATATGTTATGTCAGCGTTTTGCGTACCAAAGATAAATTCGTTATTAAGCGTTACCCCGATGTTAGCGCTATACTGGTTATTAATAGCCAGGTTCAATACACTGTTACGTGATGAATCGTCAGACGTATATCCAAGTACAGAGGCTGTAGCATCGCCAAGTGTGGTGTTGTCATTAATATTAACAGCACCAAAAGTGCCGCCATATATCGTTCTACCGTTTACTGCTACCTGATTAAATTCTACGTTTGCTGTACTGTCAGTTGCAATTTCACCGGCAGTGAGTGTAATACCGTTACCACCACTAAAGTGGAATCTTACATCAGCAGCACTTGGACCAGTATAAGTGATCACACCGCTTGATGTGTTATATGCAAGTGAACCGTCACCACCAGCATCAGTTACGCTAATAGCTCGTTTAGCATCTGAATCAGCACGAGCCGTAGTATAATACTCATTAGTACCTTCGGCTAGATCAGTAGTTGTTCTTTCAGCTAGGTCAGAATCAAAGTTGACTGTACGATACAATTTATTTGTAATCGTGCTCAGAACACCTGTACTATCATCATAGGCTAATACGCCACCTGAAACACTAAAGATTTCTTTTACGTTAGTAGAATCTAGAACGTTAGGTGCGTTTGTAAGGTTTGTATAATCTGAGTAATAACCACCTAGCTGACCGTTTAATTGGTTAGCATTAATAGAGAGGTTATCAACATAAGCTTTTGTTACTTTTGCATCAATGTCTGAATCAACTCTTACAACCGTATAATATTTGTTGCTAGAGCCTTCAGTCAAGATGTTAGTCGTTCTTGCTGCAAAACCCGCGATCAGATCTGAGTCATGGCGACCTGTTGTATAATACAGGTTTGTACCTTCAGGCACATCAGTTGTTGTCTTAGCACCAAAGGCTGAATCAAAGTCAGAATCGAATTTAGCAGTTGTATAAAAATTAGCCTGGTTAGTAGTAAATCTACCGGTTAAGGCATTATATTTTAAAACACTTGAATCGGCTGTACTAAAGATATTCTTAACCATACTTGAGTCAAGAATAAATGGTGTACTTGTAAAGTTATCGTAGTTTAGATAATATGCACTATCATTACCAGCCAAAAGCGTTGCGTCTTGAGCTGTTACATTCAGAGCATTAATAAAGGCAGCGTCTACCTTTACATCAATAGCTGAGTCAACTCTACTTGTTCTATAATATCTTGCGCTATCGGTTTCAGCAATGTCAGTAAGCTTAAGCGTTGCGATATCAGAATCAAATAGGTTTCGTTGGTAAAGAACACCGGCAAGTGTGCCGATATTACCTAGACCTGCATCGTATGTTAGAACATCACCGCTAACCGTAAAGAGGTTCTTAGCGCTTTCTGAATCGAGATAAAACTCACTGTCAAGAATACCTTGCACAGCTACATCAATAGCATCATCAATACGTGTTGTAATCTGACCTGAGTCTAGATATGTTAGGCTATTCTGTAGTACTGAATCCAGATAATTAAAATCAATTACATCTGCTATTACACTAGAGTCAATAAGCGTTGGGCTGACGTTAGCACCAGTAATATGCACTTCTTGGTTAGTAGTATGATTTGTAAATCTAATACGACCTACATGCTCAGACATAACAATGTCGCCCATGACAATAGATGAGCCTGACAGATACAGGTCTCTAAATCTATTGTTTGAATCGCCTAGATCATATACGATATTACCATCTGGCACAATGTGTTGACTGACATTTGACAAAACAGAATCAATAATGTTTTGTGTTTCGCCTGAGTCTAGGTAAAGGCCACCGACACGATCATCGATATAATCAGCATCAATCATGCCTACGATCTGGCCAGAATCTAAGAACTGCGCAATCTGATTAGAAGAATTTTTATAAAAGATTTTACCGTCAGCATAGTTCAGCGCGATTTCACCGATTTCTAAATCGGCCGCGGCTGGTGTACTATTAGGTATACCTTTATTTTTTAGTTTAATTAAAGTTGCCATAGTTCTTCCTTAAAAACACTATTTATCACCAGGATCCACCTTCGATTTCGGCGACAGTCACGTGTCCATTAGTCACCAAGAACGAAGCAGAATCAAAGGATGATACACCTACTTGGTCTTTTGTTGCGTTAATTGCTTTCCATGTCATCGAATTTTGTATATCATCGTAGGTTAATGTCAAAGCCCCGTTGGAATCGACTGCAAAGAAATTATTTAAATGATCCTCAATTACCTCTCTCATTGCCACGCCGTTAAGGAACATAGCACTGTCAAGTGAATTGTACGGAACGTCAATAGGTAGGTTTAGATCCCATCTATTTGTTGCAGCATCAAAGGTAATTTCTGGTTTTACACCAACATAACTTGAACCACCTACAGTAATACCTGCGCCGTCAGCCGTTGCGTTATCAGCAGCTGAATCAGCGAGTACGATATTCTTATCATTAACAGATAGTACGCTACTATTAACAATTGTCTCCGTGCCTTGTACAATCAGGTTACCACGAATAATTACATCACCACCATCAGAATCGACTGGGGCAGGATCTATATAAAGTTGGCTTGAACTATCCATTGATGAGATAGTATTACCATCGATTTTAATATTATCTACTGTAAGAGATGTAAGACCTAATACGTCAGAATCTAAATGTACAGTAATATTACGACCATCAACGATCGTATTAAGGTTGAATCCACCATGTACTGCTAATACTGAATCAAGAAGTTCAACATCACCTACACCCACATCGCCAGCTATGTCTAGCGTTGATGCAACATCTATAACGCTTGCTGAATCGATAAGACCAGCTGAGTTAATAGTGATTACCGGGATTTGAGTTCTATTACCATATACACCAGAATCAACAACAACAACAAGTCTTTCAAAATGCGCAGCATTGACTGTGCCCATGAAGTAAGCGTTGTTCCAGGTATAAGTTGAATCTTCACCAATATTCCAGTTAGATGATGCTGAATATACCGGATCTTTACGTGGAATCAGATCGCCAGACGCAAAGATATTTCCACCACCAGCAGCTGCCGGATCGGTGATTAATTTAATATTATCACCAAATAGATTAAGTGAAGCATCACCGGTTGTGCTATAAATCGAAGCGCTATCATCGCCTAAGTAAAGACGTGCGTCGTCTACGACAGTGATGTCACTACCAAATCGGTCTATGACTATAGAAGTAGTTGAATCACCGAGTGTAAGGTCTAAGGTATTAACCGAAGAATCCCAAGTCGCAGAATCGATTAAAATTTTACCGAGTGCAGAATCAAGATATCTTTTATTAACAAGATCTTCTGAATCTGCAGCATCAAGTCTGGCTCTAACATTGCCACGGAAATAGGCGTTGCCAAAGGGGCGACCCCATGAACCAACATCCCAAAGCAAGCCGTTATAAGCCGCTGGCTTAAAGTGGCCTTCGACCAAAACAAGCTTTGCCGAATCGACGAAATTACCTTTACCAATTAGTTTAAGAGTGTTACCAGATATTTGTGTGCTGGTGCCGCTGCTTGTGATAATGAAATCGTTATCAGTATCAGACCACGCGACGATACCTTGTTCGTTTATGTCTTGTGAGTCACCCCAATATGACCAAGCATTCTTATCGTGATACACGTTAGACATAACACGAATTCGGCCGTCACCATTATTAGGATTGCTATCTAGAGTATCAAACTCCATCAGACTATATTTGTCGTCAGCAGAATCTATACCACCGGCACGGATCTGTAGGGCAGACTTTGCACCCATAGCGATATCAATCGCTGGCTGTTTCCATGCAAGATTACCTTCGCTCTGACCACCTAGGATACTAATCCCATGTTTAAAGTGACCACTTGCCCAGTTGAACTGGTACCCACCAATATTATTAGTCTGACCATGTGTATCTGGATTAATATCACCCTTAACGCGAATTTCACTCAGGTCGAGTTTATGCTGCAGAATTGGATCAACAACATTATTACCAAGTTTAATTACACCGCCTAAATCTCCATCTGGCGCAATATAAATGTCGCGACCAGAAATATGCACATAACCAGAGTCACGAGTTGAAAAATTACCAAATCTACCAGAATCAGCATCAATGCCATCAGTAAATCCTGAGACAGCTGAATCTACATAATGCTTAGTAGCAATGCTTGATGAGTCCTCGCTCGTAATCAAGCCTGTAATTGTATTGCTATCGGCACTAAGGAGAATACTACCAACGCTTAATGTTTGAATACCAGTGATTTTATCACTGTCACCAGCAATAATAATATTACCAGTTTTAAGTTCGTCTAGCTTACCATCACTGTCTACAATAAGCGCAGTGTTTGGTGTTACAGTACCATGTACTTGGTTGAGCAGCTCAGTAAAATACTTACCACCGATTATATCAATTGATGTTGAGTTACCAAGACCGTCATCGCCCGAACCAAAGAATAGCCTGTCGCCTTCGTTAGTCTGTAAACCAGCACCATACGTATATGCTAATTCACCAGTACGTAGGTTAAGAGGTGCTAAGACACCATCTGATTTTTTAATTCTAATTGCAATAGTTCTGGGCATTAGAAATCGCCTCCGTCAAGATCAAGCCCTTCAGGCGCGGTTCTTACAACAAATTTAGCTAAGTCTGAATCATACTGTAGGATATCACCATCTGATAGACCTGTCAAGTCTATGTTAGCTATGTTTGCTAAACCGAGTGATGGTGACACTCTTTTTATTGGTGTTCCGATTACAACCTTTGCAACGTAATTACCTTGACTGACAATTTTTACGGCCATGATTACCTCGTTACGCTAGGAGAGACTAATATCTGTCCTTGTAAAACACGCTCTATAATACTATCACCGTTACTATCATCATATGACATTTCAAGGTCATAGACATATTTGCCCTTACGTAGAGCATCGGTTTCAGTATTAGTAAGAGAGGCTGTTACGACACCGTTATCAGCATCACTTACGACAGTAGTCCAATCCTGTATGTCTGCAGCATCTGTGCTGTTATATGTTCTTTTCATCTTCATATTAAAAGTATGTCCGGCAATATTCTTTGCGTTACCATCCTTCTTGACGATAAAGCACTCTATTGCTACATCAGACCCCTGATCCAGTGTGAAAAATTCTTCTTGTGCCATGGGGCCCTCTCGTACTTATATGTTCTTATTTATAATATTATAATGTCTGAATGACCTTATTTATATCATTTTATACCCATTAAATATCCCTTTAGCTCATTTACTGATGATGCATGGGTAACATATGTCTGCGGCCCGTTATAGGTTTTATCAAAATCATATTGGCATATTGTAGAGAATCCATTACCCATAACAGATCCCCATGCACTACCTGGCATACCTTTACCCTCGAGCGAATCAGGATAAACATTACCTATAGGATGTCCATAACATATTGTAGGACAGTTAATAAGTGCTGCTGTATAATAACTGCCGCCCATGTAGGTGTAGTGCTTTTCAGTATGCATAAGAGTGTTAATAAGTTCACTGGGGTGCATTTCATAATCAACGATTTTGACTGGATATTCAGAATACTGTTCTATATTCTCTATTACATCTAGTTGACCAGATAGCTCTGCTATATTTCTGTGGTAATTACTTCCGCCTTTGGGATTCTTATATTTCTGCAGAGTGATATATCCACCGCCACCTAACCATTGTTTCTTAAATGGCCAAATACATTGTGCATTCCATGGAGAAGTTACTTCACAGGTTTCATGATAAAACTCCATAATCCATTCTATGCCACAAGAAGGTTCTTCAAAGTTATCCATAAACCATCTAAGTTGTTCGTCAAAAGAATATTTATGGTTAGGTGTATGATAACAATCTCTATAAAATATAGGTACAAATACCTTTATAGTTACCTTATCAGTTATAAGACCTTCTTCATACATATTTTGAATCCGCCATAACACATGGCAGAGTTGACTAATAATAGTTGCGTGGGCTTGAACTGTTCTTTCATCAAATTTAATATAGAACATAATTTTTATATGTTTCGTTCTTAATCTTTGTAGGATCAACTAAAAAATAATTGTATGTAAATCTCATTTGATCGGCAGACTTATAGTCATGCCAAGTCACATCAGTCTCGCCACAGAATATCATTAATCTATTAGGCTTCCACTCAATGGTTTGTTCTTTACCGTCAATGTAGAATGTCGTGCCTGGTGCTTCTTCAGGTCCGATATAAACAATAGCAGACATAATCTTAAACTCTGCTTCACAATGCTTATCATGATGAAAGTTAGGTGGTGTAGCTGCGGTGTGTATAAACTTGCCTAGCTTTCTATATCCTCTTTTCCTATTGAAATGGTTGATGTACTCACCAATATCAGGCGTAGGATCATATGAAAAAAATTCACGGTGAACTGCTTTTTGGGGTTTACATTCCTGATATTTCTGGTATAATAAATCATAGGCTTTTTGAGGTAGGTGGTTATCCCTTACAATGATTTCCAATTCTTACTCCAATTTATTTTTCGGTCATTGACACTAATTTGTTGAAACTGCTCTAGGTCTATTGCATAAACTTCACGTGTAAACCTATGAACTTTAAAGTTTGTATAATGAAAGTCACCAAAGCCCCAGTCACCAGACATACAATCAGCTTTAACTTTTATCATGTCTTCTTCACAGGCATATTTGCCTTTTATATAATCCGATTCAATAATTACTTCATTTCCATGTACAGTAAAATCAAAGGCCGGTATTTTCAATACATTAAAATCTGCACGTCTAAGCATGTTAAGTCTTTTTATGCATTCATCTGGAGTATGCTTAAACAACATTGATTTATAGAACGTAAGCGACGTAATTACGTTACCGTCATCATATATCATATTCTAAATTGTTCCATAGTAAACGTTGATCCAGTAAGAGAATTGTAGTCAGCGCCAAAGTTATCCCATACTAATGCTTCAGGTGCATCATAAAGCATATCACAATTCTTACAATAATCTATAGAATCAAAGTCATGCATCTCATGTGCCTTGCGTAACTTATTATATTCTTCACCATACCATACATCTTCAATTGATTGATGTGATAAGTGCCCAAGTACTGCTTTACTGTCTTGTCCTAAAACCATACAGCACGGTACTACAGCTCCGGTTCTACCATCATTACCACCAGCTCGTACAATTAAGTCAGGTGAAAATGGTCTGCCACAGCTTCTTTTCTTTTTACCTACTCTCCAATCAACACCAAGTTGGCCTGACCAGTTATGCATTTTCCATATCGATGCCTTAACACCCGGCACCTTATCAATCCAGTTTGTTCTATATTGCTCAACTTCAAAATCTACGTTGTCGTTATCTAGAATAAGATGGTAAGATCCGATGTTGCCACCATATTCAATAGCTGCGTTGGCATTATCCATTACTTCAAAGAAAGCGTCTTTGCTCATCTGTTCTTTATATAATTCAGGCGTATAACCCGTAACCGATATGCGAGCAAAGTGCATACCAGCATCAACAGTTCTTTTCATAAGATCGTCTTTAAACCACAGACCGTTAGTGATGAAAGACATTTTAAATCCACGATCAGAGCCAGCCTTTACAAAATCAGGCAGCTTCTTATTCATGGTAGGCTCACCAGAGCCTTCAAGGTAGATCTCTTTACACTCAGTGTCCATCAATTGGTCTAGCATACGAACAAACATATTATAGTTCATCATACGCTTGAATGATTTTTCTCTACCATCATCAAATGAATGCGGGCAAAACTGACACTCATAGTTACATGAGCCACACACTTCTATAACTGCTTTTTGAATCATGTTATAAATACCTCTGGATAATATTTATAGGTGAATTAAATGAAGCCCGTTGACTCAGACGTATTAGACGTAATAGAAAATAACCTGAAGCGCGGAGGTCCAGGAGATAAAACCAAACCTGGAGAATACGACACTAGTGCATGGTTTCATAAAACAAGTGAAAATATTGAAGAGAGTATGGAAGATCCTAGCTCGATTACATCTCAAACTAAAGATAAAGATATTTGGTTTTGCTCTATTCCCTTCACCCAGGTTTATTCTGAAATAAATGGTAACTATCAAGCTTGTTGTTTTGCTGCAGATTCTAAAATAAGCATTGATGATGTATCTCTTGAAGACTGGATGGAGAAGAGCGAATATATGAATAGTATTCGTCGTGAAATGTTAGATCCTAATTCAGACCATACAGCTGTTGAAAAAATATGCACAAGATGTAGATCAGATGAAAGGCGTTATGGCCGATCACGACGAACAAATTGTATGAAAATGCATACTAACGATCCTCCGTTTTGGGATGGTATAGAACGAAGCGCAAGATTTTTTAGAGAAACCGGTGAATACTATTTCGATGAAAGAATATGTGAAATACAATTAAAAATCTTTGGATCTGAATGTAATTTAGATTGCCATATGTGTATGCATGCTAACTCTACAACACGATGGAATATGGCTCAAAAGAAAGGTGTATGGAGTGACGAGTTATTTGGCCTGTATGAACACAGAGTTGAATATGTAACTGATGTTTTAAAAGATAGATCAATTGATAAGTTAGAGCAAATTACAAAGTTAGCCCCGTATACAAGAAGTATTAAAATTATCGGCGGTGAACCCCTTATTATGAAAAGGCAATATGAATTATTAGATGCTTTAATTGAATGTGATGAAGCAAAGAATATCATCATTAAGTATCAAACTAATTTTACAAAGATGAAAGCCGGCAGACATAATATCTTTGATTATATTCCTAAGTTTAAAAAAGTCGCAATGGTAGCATCTATTGATGGTATCGGTAGGGATATTGAGTATATGCGAAGAAGAACAGAATGGGATGAGGTAGAAAGGAATATAGATGTTTGCAATGAATATGATAATGTGGTTGTAGATTTTAATGGCTTGGTATCATTTCTAAGTGTGATGAGATTTCATAAAGTTATTGATTATTGTAAGGATAATCCTAAAGTACATCAAATTAATTGGGCTATGATCGAAGACCCAAAGCCTTTAAGAGTAAATAATCTACCATATAAAATTAAAAATAAGCTTATACCTTTATATGAGGACTGGCCAGATATTCAAGCAGCTCTTCAAAGACCACCTGAAAATGATTGTAACATACAAGATGTTTTAAATTATCTTTTAAAGCAAGATGAGGCTTATGTTGGAACTAAATGGGAAATGCATTTATTTGAAGAATTTCCTGAATTAAAGGAATACTATGAAGGTTAGTTACGGCAATCAAACAATAGATTTTCAATGTCCGGATAAAGTTCTACTATCTTTGTCTGGTGGATTAGATTCAGCTTCGTTATTCTATCTTATATGCTTCTATTTTCCAGATACTGAGATTGTGCCTTATACCGGCCATGATGTTACAGCACCCATGGACTATGAGTGTGCTAAAGATATCATACAGTATATGAAAGAAACATTTCCGACTGTAAATATAAAAGATCATGACGTATACAAGTTTGATATTATGGAGCCAGCCTGGAGGGAATACGCCGCATCAAAGCGTGAAGAGGAAATGGTTACTCTTAGCGACGGTACAAAAGTAGATAGATGTCCAAAGCTCTCTGGCCTTGTTAAAATATTAATGCTTAGAGAAAATACACATAGACTATGTAATCAATATCCTGATCATTATATACTTACAGGTATGACTGCCAACCCACCTGTAGAAGAACAGCACAAATATAATTTTTATCATAAGGCCGAACGGCGTAGAGATGATAGGACTATTTCCCCATGGTTTCATAATCAGTTGTATCAGCCATTTGTAAATGTAGATAAGAAGTTTGTTGCTGGAGTATATGAAGACCATAAGTTAATGGATACATTATATCCCTTTACATCATCATGTGTGGGCAGTGAGTACGATACAGAATATTATACTAGTCCATGTGGTGAGTGTTTCTGGTGTCATGAAAAGGCTTGGGCGTTTAAAGATGTTAAACCTAATAGTAACCGGTAAGCCATCTGACGGGCTTTTCTTTTATAGCTGTGAACACTACTGGCGGCTTCAAGAGTTGGGCATAAGTGTTCAGCTTATTGTATTCACTCATCGAGACTTTGATGAATCAAGCTATTTAAATTCAGTCAAAGAGAAATATACTAAAACTATTCCGATCATATTTAATGATTACTTTTGTGACGACAATGAAGTAAATCTTATAATGGGTAGATCGATGTTGACACTTGCATATAAGCAGATTCAAGATCATGATGAGGATAAGCAATTATCACTTAGACTGTTATTTAAAAACCCCCTTATATCTGTTTACTCTGAAAATCATCCAACCGAATATTACGATGCTCTTGAGTTCTTTAAACCACAGACCGTAATCGATTTATGTGACAATGATGTTTATCCAAACGGCACAGGTAAACACTTTGCAAAATATATTCACTTTGATTACTATAGATCACCTATCGATGATATTCAGTTTGAGCATTTGTTTTTAGGTACAACCCCAGAATATTATGACAGTGTACAAAAAGTACTTTACAAATATCCTGATCATGCTATAATAGTTTATAACAAAACTCAGCCTAACCATATCCAAGCACCGGTAAAAAACCTCCTTGGTAAGTTTAATAAATACGTTTATGTAAAGCACACATTTGATCCGGCACCACGTATTATACAAGAGTGTTTGTATTACGGTAAAGAAGTAATATTTGAAAGGCCAGATATAGCTGATGGTGGTGCAGTGTATTGGCAACGTGGTTTAATGAAACCTGATGTGAATGAGATTATAAAGGCATATGATGAAATACAACGGTTGGGACATTGACTACCTAGAGAATAAGTCAGAATATAATGAAGTATTTGCTATGGCTATGATGAAAGAGCCTGAAGGCAATACTGAAAACCTTGAGAACGCCATTGTTGATTATACCGGTAGAAAATACTGTGTGAGCATGGCTAATGCAACAGATGCACTTAGATTCTCTCTCAAAGATATAGGCCCAGGCGATGAGGTACTAGTTACAGACTTCTCATGGATCTCTACATCTTCATGCATCTCTATGGTCGGTGCAACGCCAGTATTCTGTGATATTGACCTAGACTCATATCATATTTCATTTGACAGTATCAAGCGTATGAAGTCCGATAAGACAAAGGCTCTTATCTACACACACCTGTTTGGTAATATGACAGACACCACAGAGATTGAGCAATGGTGCATTGACAATGATATTAAGTTTATTGAAGACTCGGCTCAGTCGCTTGGTAGTTCCTTAAATGGTCGAAAGGCCGGAACCATTGGCTATGCAAGTTCATATAGCTTTAATGCCAACAAAGTAGTTGCTGGGCTATGTGGCGGTGGCATGCTCATGACTGATGACGAGGATCTTGCTAATGATGCTAAGATGCTACGTCGCCATGGTAAAGATAAAGATTTTGCTATGCTTGGTTACAACTCTAAAATGTACACCAACAATGCAGACATTATTCTTTATCGTTTAGGCAAGATGGAACAATGGCAAAGGCGCAGACAAGAACTTGCACTCATCTATGACGAGATGTTAGGTGACGACTTCATTGTTCAATCAGTGCCAGATGGTCTTGATCATAACTACCATAAATACGTTATTAGGTTTTACGATAAGAAACAGCGTAAAGAAATACGTAATCAACTGAACAGATTTCAAAGAACGTCTATACACTATGAAACACCTTTATCAGATAATACGCTATATAATACCGTTGAGTATAGAAAAGATGAATGTGTTAATGCAAAGGTCGCAGCTGATACAGTTTTATCTTTGCCTATTCATGCATGGCTTAAAGATAATGAGGTGGAGGATCTATGCAATACGATACTGATGATATCTTAAATATGCTAAAGCGTAAATCTGTAAATCTTGATATCACTCACCGCTGCCCGCTTGAATGTCCGAGATGTCAACGTGCTACATCATTTACAGCTAAGGGGCTTAAAGTTCCGGGCCATGATATGAGCATAACAGAATTTGGAAAGGTAGTTAAACATTTCAGTCATGTTAATTTCTGTGGCCAGGTATCTGATCCGGTTCATCATCCGCAGTTTGTTGAGTTTTTAGACCTTTTATATAAAAATAATAATAGTGTATCGGTACATCATGCTACTGGTGCTAAGCCTAGAGCATGGTATCCAAGGGCATTTAAAGCTAATCCTGATGCTAGATGGTGGTTTGGAATAGATGGACTTCCGAGCGAGAGCCACAAATATAGAATAAACCAAGACGGTGAAAAACTATTTGATATAATGGTTGAATCTAAACAGTATCTAAACCAAACACCGATATGGCAATACATAGTATTTAAATATAATGAAGAGCATATACATGATGCATCACAAATGGCAAAAGAGGCTGGTGTGCAATTATTAGTTGTAAACTCTTCACGCTGGTTAGGTGATGATGACGAATACAGACCTTCAAAAGAACATAGTTTGAGTTTACACGATGAGTGATTTAGATCCAAAATGTCTTGATGAAAGACAACAAGCATTTGCCATTACTAATCGAGGTGAACTTATACCTTGCTGTTGGCTAGATAATCAGGTGAATAGAAAAGATCCTGATTATATTAAATTATTATTAGCTAGTTATATACACGACTATGATTCAATAGAAGAAATTCTATTAACAGATGAATGGATTGAGTTTCAAGAAAATATAAAAAATGGTAAAGGATTTACTACATGCCATCTTGTATGTAAAAAACGAAATTCACCACAGCATAAAAGAGAAACATATGTTTCGGACAGCCCCGAAGAATCTTATGTGAAAGAAACATGACACCGTCTATACATGAAATACGAGAGCAAGGCTACCTTGGCGTTGACTTCTATTTGTCTAAGTCTTGTAATAAGTCTTGTCACTATTGCACTGCTTGGACTTTAGAGATGCGTTATCTTTGGGTCGATATGGAGTTTCTTACTCGTACCCTTGATGGATTTGATGGACATAAAGTAAATGTCAATCTGCTTGGCGGTGAACCTGGCTTAATCAAGAATCTGAAGGAAGTTATAACTAAAATTAAAGAGTACGATAATATAAAGTTATCAGTGCTTTCTAATTCTCTTGTACGAAAGTTTCATCCTTATGTTCTTGATGATCCAGATATTTATTATGTAGAGCATCTAGTACTAGATTTCCATGAGGATAAGATAGAGAAGCTAGGAAACTTTGATTTCTTTGATGAAAACGATTTAAACAACTATAATCTTATTATTAAAACACCGGGCTATTTCGACCATAGGGATAATCACGACTTATCGATAATAGATCATAAGAATACATTGCTTAAAGAATTTAATTCAAGATCACCTAATTGGACCGAAACATCTCAAGCCCCGGAGTTTGATAGACGGATGTGTGCTGCCTTCCCAAAGGTACCAGTGATAGACTTTGAGATACAAAAGATAAGACACTGTAGTAAGAAAGTAATCAAAGGCTCTAAACAGTTTGATGTGACGTATGAGAACCTACAGAAGATGATGAACTTTGAACTATTTGGTTTTGAGAAATATTGTATAGGTTGTACTGAGCATATAGATAAAAGACCAAAAGAACAGATATTAAGAATACTTGAAGCCGGAGCTGTATAATGAGAAAGAAATTATTAGTAGGTGGTGATAGCTTTTCTGATCAACAGTGCTTATCCTATCAAGGAACAGATATTGTAACATGGCCGGTATTACTAGCAAAAAGGCTAGACATGGATCTAGTGTGCTTAGCTCAGTCCGGTGCAGGTAATGAGCAGATATATTCTTCTATACAAGACTATGTGTGCAAAAACAATCCAGAAAATATAGGTATGGTAATGGCTGCATGGTCTAAAGCAGAGAGACTGGATTATGAGCTTAATTCACCTCACTCCTATAAGGGCCCAGGTAGATCTTGGCATAACACTCGAGTAAGTCCAAGAGGTGAATTGTACCACTTCATAAGAAAGAGTATACGGAACTTTTACAACTTGCAAATGTTATGCGAGGCTCATGACTTACCATATAAGCAGTTTCAAATGATATCTCTATTTAAAGATTACATTGCTGAATATCATGCACATGCTGCAGAAGAAACTAGGGCAGCATGCATAAAATATATTAATCAATCATCACAGTTTTTTCATATAGACAAGGGTAATTTTATAGGCTGGCCTATATACGATGAAGCCGGTGGTTTTGTTGTTGGGGATGTTACAGTTCATCAAAAATGGCGGAAGTTTCAGAAACTTGCTCACAATAATCCTGCCAGACCGCTGTTTAAGAATGTTCCAGAAGATTATATAATTTCCCCAGAAGACGGTCACCCTAATAAAGCAGGCCATGAATTAATTATGGAGTTTATCTATGAAGATCTTTAGTGCTGCATTTGGTCCACATGATCATAACACATATGACGGGATGTGGCACAATCAAAGAGAAAGATACACTCGCCGAAAGCATAATATACCTTGGCACTATGACGCATACCCTCATCATAGTACAGTAGATAAAATGAATAGGCAAGACAATAGCTCAGGTCAAGCATTTTATGAAGAGTATTGGAAACCAGAGAACCATGAAATCTTTGCTTACACAACCACAATAGGTGGTGTAGCACAAATGCCTGAACTTAAATCAAGAGCGGAGTTTATGGATTGGAAGCCTAGTAACCTTTGGGATTATAAAAAAGATAAAAACATATATTACATAGACCACCATCAATCACATGCAGCTTATGCATACTTGGCATCTGGCTTTACTGAGTCAGACATATTAGCTATTGATGGTCGAGGATACAAATATAATACGGTGTTCTTTGATAAGGATGGTACGCCTCATGACTTAAACCTAGGCATTGGTGAACTGTGGGATTATTTCTCAAAAGAATTAGGCTTTGGCACACTTGGTGCAAGTAAAGTTATGGGATTAGTAGGCTATGCCACGTCACGTAAAATACTCATGGAACTATACATGCTACTAGACGAATTCTGGGCACTAGAAAATAAAAGCGGTCACAAGATTTGGAATAAGCTATGGAAGATTGCGCAACGAGAAAATCCTAGACACATAGCATATACTTTACAGCAAGCCACTCAAGAGAGAGTTATTAACGCTGTAAGAGACTTAAAGACATCTGATAATCTATGTGTCACTGGTGGTGTAGCATATAACGGATATATGAATGAACTACTAACCGAAGACTGGGACAATGTTTTTGTTCCACCTGCGCCTGGTGATGAAGGCCAAGCGCTTGGTACATATATGCATGCCGATTATACTCTGAATAATAATGTGCATATACCAGATGTGTACAGCGGTAAAGGAATTGCTTATATTGGTGAAGAGAAAGTAGACATTAAAAAAGTAGCACAGGCTATTGCTGATGGTAAGATCGTCGGTTGGTTTCAAGGTAAATCAGAGAGTGGACATAGAGCATTAGGTAATAGAAGTATCCTTGCAGATCCACGTAACCCTCAGATCAAAAGCATTATTAATCATACCGTAAAACAACGTGAAGACTTTAGGCCCTTTGCACCGTCTGTACTTGAAGAGCACTATCAAGATTACTTTGATACTAAATCGCCAAGCCCATATATGTCACGTATCGTAAAGGTTAAATCAGATAAAGTTCCGGGTGTCACACATGTTGACGGAACTGCTAGAATACAAACCGTGAATAGAGAACAGAACGCAAAGTTCTATGATTTGATCAATGAGTTTTATAAGATTACCGGTATTCCGATGTTGCTTAACACTAGCTTTAATTGTCAAGAACCTATAGTCGAGACTCCGGCCGAAGCCATAGATACATATAATAGAACTGAAATAGACATATTGGTTATCAATGATTATATCATGCGTAAAATGGGGCAATAAGTTTAGCCACGAACATGTTAACAGACTATACAAAATGGTGTCTAATAATATAGACATACCATTTACCTTTGTCTGTCACACCGAAGATCCATATAAAATACATGAAGACATACAGATAAAAGCCCTAGACACTTCTTTAGGTTTAGAAAACTGGTGGTGGAAACTTACACTGTTTGATCAAGAGCCAGGCGAACATATCTTCTTTGATCTTGATGTAGTTATACAAAACAACATTCAACCTATTATCGATAGCATAGAGCCCAACAAGCTTTGTATGGTAAAGGCCCTTTGGAAAGACTATGAGCTAAAGGGTAATGATATGGATTATAACTCTTCGGTTATGGCTTGGAGTGGTGATCTGTCTCGTATATGGAATACGTTTAAAGAAGACATCGATCACTACACTTGGGCATATAACGGCATAGATGGTTTCTTATATCATGAGATAGTAGATATAAACACCTTCTCAAATGGTCTAATATACTCTAGACTGTTTGGTGTCGATAAGGATAACTGTTACACCTACGGCGATTTTAGAGGCTACTATAGCATGCCAGATTACACGGTGTGTATATTTAATGGTTGGAGACGTGATAAGAAAGATGGTAAGTATCTCTTAGACAATTATGGCTATAGAGGTATGGAACATTATTGGGGGGCAGCCGATCATGTTACAGGCATCGAGCCAAGAGTTTGGGAAGCCCTATGGGAGTGTGATTATTCAGGCGGTGATATCAAACATTTCTTAGATAGTATGTCGCCTAGTCAAGTTGCATCTAAACAATGGCTAGTAGATAATATTAATGTGGACGGCATAGATGTAGTTCAACTATGGGGCGGGTGGTTTGCCCATCCACTATCCTCCATGCTTGTTGATAAACTATCAGTAACTAGAATAACTAATCTTGATATAGACCGCAATGCCCTACATTTTTGCCGAGTATTAAATCGTCATCTTGATGTGATAGACAATCAATGTGCAGATGTATTAGATAAACATAAATCAGATGCTGGTACAGATCTAGTTATTAATACATCGTCTGAACACATGCCACCATTACATACTATACTAGCAAATAAAGAATACAAAGACAACTGCCTCTTTGCCGTACAAAGTAATAATATGTTTCATGTACCGGATCATATCAATTGTGTGAATAGTGAGGATGAGCTAGTTGAGAACACCGGTCTCAAAGAAATATTATATAAGGGTGCTTTAGATATGCCAAATGGCTATAAGCGATTTATGGTAATCGGATATGCGTAGAGTAATCTATAGTTTTTATATAGAAATACCAAAGGATAAAGTTGTATCACATATAGAATCAGTAGATCTATTTGCTCAAAATTATAATTGGTTGCTTGAAAGACATAAGGCCTATGCCGATTCTATTGGTGTAGAATACAAGCATTATATTAATGACCAAGAGTTTGAAGAATATAAATTATGGTTTGATAATAATTATCCAGATATTAGTTTTTATAATATTGTAAACTTCTATAAGATACATCTAATGTATAACCTCGTTAATGATTATGACGAGATCCTATACCTTGACATGGACGTAATACCTGTTACAAGTGAAAACATCTTTGACGAAATCGATCTAGATAACGGTGTTGCCATACTCACCGGCACACATAAGAATCAAGATAAGATAAGGATGCAGAATATAACTAGGCAAACACATCATGTGCGATCACCGACCGCTAAGTTGTGGAATACCATATGCATGCTATCTGATTATGGAATATTTGATAGAGAGCCTGCTGTATTTAATACCGGCATTGTTTGTGCTAGATCATCTGATCTTAATAAGATAGCATACTTTGATAACTTTGAAGAATCACTCAATCTAATGCGTGATATGATCGATGATGAATTTTATCCAGAATCAATACGTAGCTTGTTTGGTTACGATAACGAAACACTATGGGGATATAAAACTCGTATTAATGATGTGAAATACCAGCCGCTACATGATTGGCATTTCTTTATGGACAGCTGGTCATATATATCAAGCTCAGCTAAGTTTGTGCATTGTGTATCAAAAGACTTTGAATACGTGAGGAACTATTGTGAAAAGAATAATATTTAGTCTTTATACTGATGACTTAGCAGAGCATGCTTCAGCAAGTAATGAGAAGCGCCTGGCATTTAAAAAATACGCTAGTCAGTTAGACGACGTAAAGCAAAGATATGCAAAGAGTGTAGGTGCTGATTATAAACTATTCAAGCCTGATTCTACATCATATGATAACATACAATTTCAAAAGCTTATTAAGTTTGAAGAGCTAGCACAGGATTATGATGAAATTCTATACTTGGACTATGATGTTGTTCCAATAAGAAATGAAAGCTTTTTTGAGCATCATGATCTCAATACGATTTGTGCCTATAACATTAACTGTTATTTAGACACCGATATAATTAGAGCTCGGAACCGTGATCGGTATGTTTGGAACGGCATGGATATGTATTCAAAGGCTCAAAACAAAAGAGCTATGTTAATCCTACATGATACATCAGGCAGTAACTATTGTATTAACACCGGTGTATTGGGTATGAATAAGGATATGGTTAAGAGATTAGACTTCAAGGCTAGACTAAAGGAATCAAGACAAACCTTTGACGATGCTTTAATAGATAATCTATACCCGCCGATGATGACCAGACAATGGGTATTTAACAATGAGGTAGTATTATCGTATCTCATTGAGCGGTACAATTTACCGTTTACTAATATTGGTGCTCAATGGAATTTTATTGCAGATGACACGCAGCCTAAAATAAGCAGCGCATCATACTTTTTACATTTTGTTAATAAGCAATTTGAATTATATTTTACTCAGGATGAGTGATAGCTAGAGCATGCTTGAGAGCTGTTGGAAAGTCTTTTGCTTTCCTTAGCTTTGCCTTTGTGCTTCTATCTTTACTAGCCTTAATAGCTTCATTTTCAAACAACTTAAGCTTCAGCATGAACAGCTGTTCTTTTTGCGTTTCGATATCAAACTCTTCAAACAAAAGATCTGCGACTGAATCCCAGATAGTACTTGTAGTAGGCTCAATGGTTTGAATGAGATCGTTTTCTTTTGCAATATTCAGTACTGCTTCTTCAAAGTTATTGCGCTCACGTCTAATCCAATTAACGGTGTTTTCATGGATGTCGTCAATCGATACGTATTTCAATAGTGCTTCAAAATCAGCGTCACCCTCTGCAGCAGCAATCGTATATTCAAACAACTGTAGATCATCATCGCCAGTATCTTCATTAGATTCAGCTACGAGTTCAATCTGAATAATATTTTTATCATCATTTGTAAAACGTGCAAAATGTACTTTATGATCGTCTATAATACTCATATTTGGTTTACCTTCAAAAATGTCGTTGCTGTAGTGACTGCTGAGCCATTTGGAAATTCTTGTGCACGATAGTCATTAGTGTTCACATATCGTGTTTGATGATTACCTGCGCCGTTAAGAATTGTATTACTCATACCAGTGCCTAGGTTTGTACCAGAATCGGCTGTATCCCCAAAGCTATATCTAATGCTTGTTTCAGCAACCTCTGAAGCACAGTGTCTCACTTCGTTTTGTAGAATAGCATCTATATCGACTGCAGCAAATTGCTTTAGGTTGTTATCATCTCTAATCTGTATTAGGGGTTCATGAGTCGGAGCAGGATCAATATTATCTTTTGTAAATAGATAATAATTAGTTACGGTGGTTGGAATATCTTGAGTTGTTCCAGATGTGCCAATATTTCCAGCTAAGTAAGCACCTACATTTGCTCTTGTATCAGCAAAGATAGGAACAGCATTTACAAGCGTATAGTCAGTTAATGTAAGGGCAGTGTGTACCCTATGCATACCAGGCTGACCAACAGCACCAGTGAGTGTATCGATTGCCGGAAAGATAAATGTATCTCTTAGATCTTGAAGAGACATCGCTTGAATAGAGCTGCCGTTATAATATACCGGAAATCTTTTATTAGCTGTATCGAGCGTAACATCAGTATCAGCTTGTGTTTCATTTGCCTTTTGATAGTTCACTGTAACAGTTTGTGGTTCGCCTGTTGTGGCTTCACTTGGAAACGATGATACACTTGTTGCTGACGTACCGGACTTTTTCCGTGTATCAGTTATAGCAGCCAATGAACCACCAGATCCCACGACACCAAGTGTTACTGATGGATTCAATGCATAGAGGTAACGCACCCTAGTTTGAACGGCTGTCACTTGTGCGTCAGTCATTTCTTTTAGGTTGTTATCACCTGTTAGAATTAATGGTCTTACTACTGCCATGATTTATACCCAAGGATTAGTCTTGAATGTATCAGCACTATCTTTATCAAATCGTGAAGGTCCATAGATTTTACGTAGTGTTGTGCCTGTAGAATCAAAGATCTTTAAAACAGTCATTGCATCAAATTTAGAACCAAAGATTACTGAGTCTATTAGATTATTAGAATCGATAGCATTGTCAGCTAACATAGTGTTTGTAATACCGCCAGAGTCAAACGTACCTGAAACCATGTCTGAGTCAAGATTACCTGCACTATCAACAATTCTGTTAATAACGTCAACAATAGTTAAGAAGACCGGTTCTCCAAGTGAATCAGCTGACTCCCGATAATTTAGATTTGCTTGTCGGCCCAAATCACTATCAATAGCATTAATAGATGAAACAGTGTTACTATCGCCACCAGACGTATCAAGTTTAGCGATGTCACCAACATTCTCGGCCAAAGTATTTACTTTGATTCTAAATCCGTTAATGGTGTCTGTGAGATTTACCTGAATAATAGCCATTTTATAACTTCTCTTTAATTGTTAAAAGCAGATTCTTAATATCAGACATGTCCTGCTTTAACGCATCAACATCTTCTATGAGTTGCTTCTTTCTTTCTTCTTCTAACTTACGAGTGCGTTTTTGTGCACGAGCAGTTTTGATTTCATCACTATTTATATTAAGAATTGCGCCCGAGTTTGGGTCGCGCGCAAGTCCTGGTTTACCTTCTACCTGTATCATGTAGCCATCGCGATTACTCGCAAGTCCTTGATTACCGGTACCTTTGCAGAGTTAGTTGTTTTAAACACGATCTTCACCTGGAATTGGTTGAACGCATCTAGATCACCACCCTTGCCACCATCCAGGTATCTATATTCTCTGAATACTGCTGGGTTATCATCTGAAGGAACAGATGTTTCACTAGGTACTAATCTCCATGGAACTTCAAAGAGATTATCTGACGCTGCATCACCGTTTGTTCTCACATATAGATCAAAGTCTGCAACGTTAGGTCTGTTAGCTGCCAGAATAACTTTCAAGCCAACCGCTTCTTCAGCCAACGTTACCGGAATAGTAATGTGCTTTGAAAGACCTGAGCCACTTTGTGCGTTTGTCTCAGCAACATAATTCAATGGAACGTTAACACCTGTTGCAGCAACTGTTGCTTGCTTATCAACCATATTGTGTGTAAGTATCAGGTTTGTACGTTGAGTATCAATGAGTGGTGATACCTTTGAAGTCTGGTTGATTAGCTTAATTCTATATGTAGCTGAACGTTCACCAGCAGCTAGGTTAGCAGCTTCATTGGCACGGTTAGCAACCATTTTAGGGAATTCAAAGCCAACCAATGCGTTGTTAGTCATTGGAATCCAGTTAGCATCCTTACCGTATGTTGTCTCAGCACCTGCCCATGAGTTACCTGACAAGAATTTACCTTGGTGTGTAACAAGTGTTTTTGGTGGCACAAGCTCTTCGATGATCGGATATACTGCATCAGCCATATAGTTAGGAATAATTGCTGTATTTTCACCGCCACCAAATACGCTTGATGTAGCAGCCGTATTTGCTCTGAACTTAAATCCATAACCGTCGGCTTCGATAATATCACGATCGCCGTTAATATCAGCTGCTAGAATACCGCCTACTGTTTCACCAGCACTCACCGAAACTTTATCACCAACTCTTAGGCCATGACCGAGTGCATCGACCTGTACGTCTGAGTCAGCGTTGGTAGTTAATAGTCCATCAGTATTAATAATAAACTTAGGCAATTCTCTATTTTCAAGAACTACATATGCATCAGCTGTAGAGAAATCAGCACGTTGGATTTCAAATGTCAAATCACGTTCTTGATCTGGCGTCCATGTACGGGCGTTTTGTGATAGGAACAACGATCCAAGCGATGGTTGTTTTGCAACTCTAGCTTCAGTTGAATTCAGTTGTAGATCACCTGCTCTTGCAACGTATACATTATACTCAGTAGTATCGGCTAGCAGAACCATTGAATATTCAGTAAGACCATTCAAGTAGATCGGCTCATCAAACTCAAAGTAAGTAACTGCTGACGCATCATCACTCACCGCAATGCTAGATGGTGATAGTACTTTCACTGCACCTGGAATGATATCATCAGCTGATGGAATACCATTTACAACAGGACGTAGCTGCAGCATAACCGGTATAGCAGTATCTTTAGTCTTGAATCTAATACCTACTTTTGTTACAAAGATACCTTCTTCATCGTCAATTGTGAATGTTTGAGCAAGTGGATCAAAGTTCTGCTGACGTCTACGGTTAACAGTCTGACCACCAATTGTAACGACTCGTGTATTGTTAAACTCACGCTGACGTGTTTCTAGGATACCAGTACTTGTAAACGGTGCCTTAGCAATAGACGTTGAATTCTCATCATTCGGAATACTAATATCAAGCAGTTTAAACTCTTGTGTACCAGTTTTAAATCTATTGACTGCAGTTGATGGAATAAAGAACGAACCTGATACATAACCTTCAGCATCAGTTGTCAACGTTGAACTACCGGCTGGGTGAGCAGTTGCACGTGCATGCTCGTTACCATAATCCGAATCATTAGTTGCGATACGCTGGAACGTTTCTGAGCGAACCCAATCAGCTACTGGTTTATTATTAAAGAACGCATATACTTGAGTAGCTGGTTTCAAACCAAAGCAACGGAAGTAAACCTTACGTGAACGCATATATGGAATAAACACTTGGTCGATCAAATGATCTCTGACCATAATACGATCAGATCTATCACCAATAACTCTATCGGTTTGTGTGGTGATTGTGTTTCCACCAGTAGTAGTACGGCTTGCAACAGTCTGTCCCATCCGTAGGTTTACTTGCTGACCAGTCCAGTTAAAGACAAAATCATTAAACAGTAGTGGACGGCTAGATGTAGATGGAATAACACGTGTTTGCTGAGGATTATCTTTATCAGCAAGATACTTACGCTCAATCCAGCTATCGTTAGTAGGTGATAGCTCTAGCATGCCCTCATTAATGATAACAGCAAACGGGTTGATGTTTTCAGTTTCAGTAGCAAAGGCTTGCTCAATGTGTGTTACATGAGTATATTTCTTATAGACGTTATCGCCCTTCAGAATAGTATTAGTAGATTTATCTGAATCATACTTAAGTGAAATACTATTTTGTGCCTGCCATGGACGTACAACTTTGTCTACAAGATCAATACCGGCTTGGTATGATAGATCCTCGACAAACGATCTTGATTGATCTGCAAAGTTATCTACAAGGAAACCAGCTTTGAGTCTGCTGTTATTTGAACTATCAAGAACAGCAAATGTTTCTGTTTCGAGTTCAAGCAGATTAAGAGCTGTAACTTCTTCGATATTATCGATACGGCTTTCAAGCTTACCGATATCAGCCATTGTATAACGCTTAGCTGGAATACGCTCTTTGCTCAAGTCAGAATCATGAATCGTAAATGGATTCATCTCAACTCTATAGAGCTCCATGGAGTTAGCCGGAACTGGAGGAAACTGAGGATTAAGATCTGGCTCAGATTCAATCACGCTTACATTGTTAAATCTATCGATAATTACACGAGCGTTTTTACCCATATAATACGATACATCAAATTGAGTTGTATCTGCATCACGTGGCAGTTCGTTAATACGTGCACCTGCTGAATAATCACCAGGGAATGTAGAGCCAGGATTTACTGATGAACGGAAGTCTAAGACGTTACGTAGCTCATAGGTTGTGTTGCTTGTAGACGTATACTTAGGAATATCGTTATATGCAACTTGACCGGTATATGAGTTAACAGCAAAGAAATCACCACCAGCTTGGTGTGAGAAATACTTATAGCGAACAAATACGTCACCTGATGGTGTTGTCTGTCCGGCTTTCTTAGTCATCTTACCGCGTTGATAGTGAGTATCACGTTGACCGTTATCAAGAATATATCTGCTAGATACGCTAGCACCATCTGAATCTACATCGGTAACACGCAGTACTTCATAGATGTCAGGATAATTAAGCTCTAGGTCACCATCAGCGTTTGGTGTAAGTGTTTCAGTCGTTTCAGTCAAAACTTTGTTACGTACTTGAGCCTGCGCTTTATTCACATAATACGCGACATCTACGTTAATGTTGTTTGGACCACCACCAATTTGAGCAGCAGTACCACCAGCACCACCTGATACGATAGTAGGCGCATAAGCGTCGGCCGAATCCGATGACGCAATCCAAAGATCTTGATCAGCAAATGTTTCGCCTGCGGCTGACAGGTTAGACAATGTGCCTTCACCTGAGCTATCAAGTAGGATGCTTTCTCTACGTTGTACTGTAAGTGAAATATCTGAAATTGCTTTTGGTCTATCGTTTGGTACTTTATATAGCAGATCATCATTAGCAGTTTGTCTAAAGGCTGCTTGGCTATTATCCAGAGTAACATCAAAATAGCTAGTTGCACTAGTACCCACTGAACGAGTATTTTGTCTGTTTTTACCATCGTTCATCAATACATCAAAGAGATAAAGCTTATAGCTAGCACCGTCTTCAACGATTGCTCTTACTCTTGCTGTACCGATAGTGCTGCCACCATATGCTACTGCATCACGTAGATCTAGTTTTTCAAACAAGCTAATGTTAGGTAAGCTTCTGTTACCACTTACTTCTAGGAAAGTACCATAATCAACTGATACAACACTGTTAGGCAGATCGATTGTTGCACGTGGTTTATCTACTGCAATCTCTGTTGGTGCATCTACTACTGAGCGATATCCATCAACATAAGCAACACCGCGACTAATTTTAAAGTCAAGCTTTGTTGCATCAGTATCGTTAGTTTCAAATCCTAATTCAAAGCGTTTAGCGATATAGTTACCAGATTCTTCTTGTGTTCTAATCGCAAGAATATCAGAAATCTTATTATATTCTTCAACACCCGTAACTTGAGTAGCAACAGCACCATCGATGATCTTTGCAACATATACAAAGTTCTCATCGCTATCAAGATCAGCCTCATCTGCGATCTCTAATTTAATGCGATAACGGTCTGCACCTGGAGCTGAAGTATTAGGTGATGTGCCTTGGTTATCAAACAGATCAAATGTATCAGCTGTGGTGACAATGTCTTCTGTTACTTTAAAACCAATAGTAGCATTAGGTTTACTTGTATACTTAGACAGGATAAAGCTTTGAGCCGTTGCAAATACAAATCGATCAATTGCAAAGAAATCACCTTGAGCGATAGAAACTTTAGTACCAAGACCTGTACATGGATTTGCAATCGTATCGGTTGTTTGTACTGTAACAGTTGCAGGTCCGCCTGTCAGTGTTTCACCTGATGATACCCGTACTGGTGTTGTACCTGATGCGCCGCCAGTTGTCGATGTGTAACGAACATAGAGTGTTGCTGGATCAGTGTCAGTTGCATCAACAGCTTCTAGTACTTTCATTTGAATTGAGGTAGTACCAGAGGTAAGAGTACGTCCGACCCAAGTGCCTGCAGGCAAAGTAGAATCTTGTAGCTTTACAAATTCATAATTGTTATTAATACTTACAGAGCCAGGATTCACTGCAGCACCTTGGTTAAAGATGTGTCGCCCAAGCCGTGATATTTCGGCTTGAGTGATAGTTTGCAGTTGAGTCAGCTCACGTGCTTGAAGTGCCCGGCCTGAGTTAAAGAGTATGCGATGATAGTTAGCGCTATCAACCCAGTCATCTTTATAAGTTGTGGCAAAAGTATTTTTATTAAATGTCTGAGGCATTCGTTACACCATTATAGCTGAATAATTATTTTGATATCTTCGGTAGCATCAGTAGATCTTGTAACCGCTGCTCTATTATCTATATACAGAATTTGACCTGTTGCTGGATCTACGTCTCTCGCACCTGCAACTTCAGCAGTAGCGATCGTTGCTTCACCGTCAGCGTTTTGCTCGTTGATGATTTCACCGTCCTGGAAGGTAAGGAATCCTGTTTCTTCGTTTTGGTGATAGAACAATGAGTTAGCGTCTAGCGTATCGATCACTGCCTTTGCACCTGTTGTTTGACCGATGATGGTTTGGTCTCTTGTAAATGCTGCGTTAATGCTTGTGATATCCATCATCTTAAGAGCATTACCGGTATTACCTGTATAAATCGTGCCGTTAGCTGAATCTTTAATATTGCGGACTAGGATAATTTGTCTAAAGTCGTTATCAACTACCCAGTCAGAATCTTCATCACCAGCTGGTTTTACGTTAAACATAATAGCCGTAGACTTAAGATCGTCACGTGGATCAGCACCCATACCTTTATTAAATGTGATAATAGGCTCGGCTGTTGCACCTAGTCCACCGCCACCAGTAAGACTTACTGACGCATAATCGTATCCGGTACCATAGATCTTTTCACCACCTGATTCAGTCATTTCAATTTTAGCAATTGAACCACCGTCGATGAACGCTGTACCTCTTGCACCAGTACCATTACCTTGAATCGTAACTGTTGGTGCTGATGTATATCCTGAGCCTGTATTGGTTACTCTATATCCAACAATAGCACCTGGTGTAGCATTATTCTGTACTCCGAATTGAGTAGTATCATCAATTGAAGAGGATGAATCAGTGCTTGCCACGTACTTAACAGGAATAAAGTTAGACGCTTGGAATTTACTTTCTCTCAGAGCACCGACAGAATACAGGAATTTCCATGTATATCCGTCTGCAGTGATCACGTGATCTGCAGTACCAGTAGGTTTAACTGTTGAAGTAACAGGCTGCCCCGCCGCATTCTTACCCTGTTCTAAACAAACGTAAAGATACTGCTCATCAGTGTAGACATAAAAAGGTTGATCTGGATATTCAGTAATGTTATCGTTCCATGCAGAGTAAACAGAGCCTGATGACCAGTTGTGCCGTGGAATACAAAACGATCGGTCAGTAATAATTTTTACTGATTGCATCGATAGTTGAGCATTACGAATTTCTCTAATGTTTTGGATAGGACTAACAACATCGTCAGCTGAGTCGTAAGGTTCAGACTTACCGACCGCTACGTGATAGCTGACGCCACTACTATCAACATCATTGATTAGTGTATCAAGGATTCTTCTTTTAAAATTATCTGTAACAATTGCTGGCATTTATCTATCCTACTGTTTTGATGCGAGGTGCCAATTTGCACCGGTCCATATCATAAAGCCAGCTTGATTGGCAGTGAATGTTGTACTCACTCCGCCGGCAAAGTTTGTTGGTGTCACTGTCACTGTACCTGCACCCTTATTCACAAAATACTTAAGCTCACCGATTACTGTGCCGTCGTCAAGCGTGGCATTTGCAGCAACCGCTGAATTAAAAATACATAGTGGAGCTAATTTATCGATTGTTAGTCCGCTATGCACTAGGTTTGCAAGGGCAAATTTGTTATCAATAGTAACTGCCCCGTCGTTCTTTGCACCTAGCGATAGGCTAACATTGGTGTCAGCGCCATCAGCATAAATCGATGCGTTATATCCAGCTGCTTCATTACCCAGTGAAACGTAATTTACAGCACCTGCGACAGTATAATACTGAGTAATTGTAGCACCGTTAGTATCTACAATCTCATTAACCTTCGGAAAATTAAGAGAGCATGAATCTAAAATCTTATTTTCGAGTACTTGCGCTTTTCTTTCAACAACAAAGGTATCGCTGTCTGTCATGCTTGGCAATCTAAGCAGCTGATCAGCGCTGAGTGAACCAGGAATAATCTGATAATTATGACTAGAATCATCATCCTTGATTTCAGGCGTCGACAGCTGTGCCGAGTCTAATGTCTTATTAGTCAAAGTCTGAGTACTACCTGATAGCGATACTACACCACTTGAATCAGGAAATGTAATCGTATTTGACTGAGTTGGATCTGTAACATTAATCTTTGTTTTAAACAGATTAACGCTATCGCCATTAAAGATAATGCCGTCAGAATCAATCAAGAGATAAGGTGACACTTGATCGCTCTCTCCAAGAAAGCCATAGATTTCTTGAAAGTTCTGGTTGATTTTATTACCGGCGATACGAAGTGAATCACCTGTACCGTCATTTGCCGAAGCACCAGTATTAATTGTTTGTCTAGCCATGTCTTTCTCTCTTAAAAGTTATCATTATTTATATCCGTTTTTAGAAGTAATCGTTACTAAAGTTCATTAGTAGCGTGTTATCGCTTGACATTCTTGGATAACTTGCATCAGTTGGTGTGCTATCCTCATCAAATGTCTGTGAGCCAGGTTCTTGAACATCACCCAAAGTATCAAAGGTTTTATCAAAATCTGCAAGCGACAAGGCAGCACCTAGCTGTCCAAGTTGCACAGGCTTAAGTACAAAGTCATTACCTAGATCTTGTACAACCTGGTTAATTGTTTGAACACCAAGTGTTGCAACCTCAGCAACGTCAAGGTATATAGGCCCAGACGAATCTGCAATGCCTGCTGGCATAATAACATAGTCTGGTGAGGCAATACTTACAATTTGAACTTCACCGGCTACATACATACCAGCCGGGTGAACAAACAGTTTATATATGTCTCTCCAAGTATTTATAGGCAATGTAGACTTAATCAACAAAGCATATTTTTGATATAGCTTATCGTCTGTTAAGTATTGCTGGTAGTCTGGTCCGATCTTAGAGGCCGATGTAAGAACAATTGGTTTATATGCAAGGCCTGCATTATGTCTTTCTTTTTCTTTTTCAATATCGTGTACGTTGCCTACAATAAAGACATTTTCTTTTGTATAGATTACCTCTGAAAATGAATTATAGAAAACTCTAAAGAATTGCTCAATACTATACTTAGTACCTTTTGTTTTATAAAGCGTACTTGAATAATCAGCAGCTTCTCGCTTATTGCTAAATCCTTCAAAATACTGTTGGCCTAATAGCAATTCGTCTTCAATAAAAGATAAGAGATCTACGTCTACTTGTGTAATGTCTCTATTGAGAAACAGCTCATCAATCAGACGTGTAGGCGATAAGTCACTATCCATGTAGTCATAGTATGCCTCAATGAACGACGCAAACTTCGGGTATTCATCTTGAAAGAATTCAGGTAAGACACCGCTGACCTGCTTCTTATCTTGAACAGATATAGGCCGACGATTGATATCTCTTAATGTTTTATCTAAAGACATAACTTAGCTCGTTTTTACTATATTAGCTTGCACAAATGATGGACCATCGTCATACACTACAATTTGGTTTTGTGCGGGTGATGAGAACGATTCGTTAGCTGCAACACCTGATATTTTTATAAATGAGTTGCCGCCAATAATACTATCAACCTTAAGGCCTGTTAGTGTAACAGTACCGGTTGATGGTGCATATTCGCCTACGTTATCAACAAAGACTGTATCATCGTCAATTGCAATCAGCTGTAGTTTATAGCTATCTAATTTATTTTTCAGTCTCACTTTTTTACCATTAGAGAAGAAAGACGTAGAGGTAATAATATGCTCTTCATCACTTGGCTCAGCGATAGGTGAAGCGTATCTTAGTACAGCTGATTCATTTGCACCAAGCAACGGCGTATATCTTTTCTGAACTTTAAGCGCTGCACGTGATGAGAGTACTGATGGATCTACATCATCGACAATTGAAAGCAGATTAGAGCGACGATAAGACTGATTAAACAATCCGGTATTATTATCAAAATACGATTCAGTAGCGTCTTGTACTCGGTTTTGAATCTCTTGAATAGATGCCGATGTAAACTTAGGGTTGAACTGGAAGTAAACCGATGTTTCAAGGTATGTAATGTCTGGATCTTGGAACTTAACATCAAACGTAATCACTTGAAGTTGTCTAGCCAGAGCTGTAATATCGCCCTTAGTCTTCTCGACAGTTTCGTCTGTAACTGTATCGTTAAATACAATTGATAGGAATACTACACCATATTCTTTTTTAACAGCATCTTCACCGCCATAGGCTTGAATATCTTTAATCAAATATCCGAAGTTACGTTTAACAAGCGTTGCATAATCTGCTGCAGTAACCATCCGGTTCTGAGCCGCATATGAAAACGGTGCGTTCTTACGAATAGACTCTACTGTTTCAACTACCGAACCTGAAACAGAATCACTTACTGTTGTGACTGTAACGTTATATGATACCTGACCAGCAGCTGTAGGCACACTGATTTGTGCTGCAGGCGTAAATGAATTAGCACCGTTAGCATCTGGGCCTGATGTAGACAAATATTCAACTACGATCTTATTACCGGCCGCTGGTGCTTTACCAAGCGTCTTACCATCACCAAACGACAATTCATAAAAGCCATTAGGCGTTTCTCTGAGAATATAGACTTGTGATGTGTCACTGATTGTATGAGCATCTTTCAGATCTGTATATGTTTGATAGTTAGTAGTTGTTAAATCGTTAAATACGCTCACAAAGGCTGTTGTAGTATCAATGCCCTTATCTGGAATTACATATACTGAGTCGACTGAATCGTTGCTCACAAGGAAAGTCTTACTTACGTTCTTACCTTCTTTAATTGTAATAGCTTCATTGCCCTGAATATCTTTAAAGATGTATAGGCCGTTGCCATTATCTGCAGCAGTGATTGTACCAGTTGTTTCAAATGTATATGCCTTACCATCTACACTTGTTGTAAACTTAGTACCACGTTGAATAGACAAGAACGATGGTCGGCCTGCAACGTTACCGGTATTAACAGAAATATTAACAGTAGCTGAAGACGCAGTTTTTGATGCAGGCATATAACCAATAGCCTCGGCAAGAGATACTACGGATGATCTCAACTGCGCTGTTGTCAGGTATGATTCATTCAATGCCATATTAGCAATCAAAGCATTATAATGTGTATTATATGCCAAGACGTCTAGAAGCGCCGATAAACCAGATCCCTCATAGTTATAATCTGCAAACTCTGGATTATTCTTAAGTGCAATCTTTAGATTATTTTTAATATTTGTAAAATCTAGATCAGTAGATCGTATAGTAGTTGCCATTTATCTTAACCTCGATACATTAGTTTCCAGCTCTATAACTTTACCGGTCGATAAAACTCTAAACGTAATAGATACTGCCAGAGTATGCTGATCAGGATTTTCAATCACTCGAGCATTCAGCACACGCGCTCTTGGCTCGTATCTGTTTATAGAACTTATAATTTGCCTTTTAATATTGTCTCGTTGCAAACCGTTTGAAAGCTCAAATAGCATTCCTGTAATGTCAGCACCGTAGTCCATGTCAAATGGCTTTTCGGTTCTATTTGTAGAAACTATATTTTTTACAGATTGCTTCACAGCATCTGCTTCTGTTTTCTTGTAAATATCCCCGCTAGGTCTTTTTTCAAATAGCAAGTTGATGTCGGAATACTGCTCTTCCCTCGATGTAAGTATCGAGCTAGATAGATTTCCATCCTCTATTGATAATATTCTTGCCATGTTAATAAACCTCTTTCGTCTATTTATAACTTAATTTCGACTAATGCGTCAGTAGATTGTATGTTATTATTGAATAAAGTTTGAACAACACGTTTAAATTTAATATCTGTAAATGTAGTAATGTTTGGTATCTCGACAACAATCTGTGCATTAAGTGATTCATCAGGATTATATGAGTCATAGCTTAGTGTAAGCATATCAAAATAGCCGATTTCACTCCATGCAAGTGCTAAATCATATGTAGCTTCAATATCAACCAGGCCCTTTTGATCTCTTAATTCAAACACAAGGGCTCTACCCTTATTACGTAAATCTAGTATACTGTCTGGTGTAAGTTTTTCGTCTTGTAAAGCACCAGGTGGTCCAATGCCATATTGCTCTGGTGCATAATAGCCTTCAACTACCTCAAGTGTATATGATTCAAATTCAGTCGGTGTATGATTAGAATTAGAAAATACTTTCATCATTTCTGACATAATAAAATAGTTCTTAGCCAATTGTATCTTAGCACCGGAACTTAGGCTATTGAATTTACCATGGTCGTCTGCACCAATAAACTTACCAATAGATGTGTCATGATTAATAAGTGTACTGTTGTCTACTTGACCTAGAATATTATTTTTAAATTTCAACTCAGGCACAATATTCCATTTGACTTTGCGCTCACCAGTTTTATATTTCTGTACTAATGAAGTACCGCCTACTTGTCCGAGCGGATTAATACCACGTTGTGATTGTGCTTGTGATGTAACCGATATTCTACCAAATTCACTTGGCTGTGCCCGTGCAAATTGTGGATTAAGAACGCCCCTTGAAACCTGATATGCTGTCCAATCACTAAAGTCTCTATTATTCTTTTCTCTCATCTTAGAGCGTACTTCAGCAATGTCGTAGTTACGTACTAGTAATTGATTCTTTAGATAATCATCGATATCGATCTTAACCTTACGTATGCCTCTATCAGATACTTCTAAATATGAATTAGTTAAGCTAGCAGTTGGGTTTGCAGTTGATGTGAATCCAATTTCAGCATCAGCACTATCCTCAGTGTTAAACGTCCCGCCGCCATCTTTCAGTAATTGGTTAGTAGAAGAGAATATCGATACACCACCTACTTGTCCGGGTGTTGTACCTAGTCCAGCTGCTCTTAATGCAGTACCACGTAGGAAGCCATGATACGTGCTACCATAGTGTACTACTGATGTACCGCCGATTGTACCTCTGTCACCAAAGACCGATATCTCATTTGCTGCAATGTTAACGTCCTTTGAGGATATATTAAATTGCTCTTCAGATGTAAGAATACTTGGACCACCTGATACTATTTCAGTAGATTTCTCTGTAGCTACAACAAGGCTACCCTTAGTAACAAGAGTTTGTGTACCAAGTGTTAGGTTTGTACTATTACCTGCAATGCTCTGTACAAAGGTACCTGCAACAGAATTACCGTAATTGCCAAAGACCGATGTTTTTGAATTGTTATCGATCTGTTCGTTTTTACTACCTCGGGCATGCACATTATAATCACGACAATTAACATTGTAGTCGCCGGTTACATTGAGCGTTAAGTTGCCCTTATATGTTAGGTTGGCTTCACCCTCTACAATCACTTCGTTGCTGCCATGGCATACTTCGACTTTATTCTTTGTAGATACAACAAGTACTGTACCGTCAGGTCGTAACTCAACACCAGCACCTGTTCCATGCTTGATAAGTATTCTCTCACCACCAGGCGTATCATTAATTTCTATTACATGGCCGGATTCTGTTTCTTGCACATCAGCCATGCCATATTGAGTAGCGGCTACAGGCTCAAGCGTTAGATCTACATTTTTTACAGATCCGCCAACAGACAGCTGATGTCCACCACCGCCTCTTGCAGCTGAGTTAATCGAA
>FYBJ01001731.1_pt1 | contig 52143 bp, 42 predicted proteins | sample 1134611 | NCBI WGS metagenome assembly FYBJ01 (sample SAMEA104116008, study PRJEB20421) | marine metagenome | isolation source: marine
GGCAACGTATTGAAATTTTCCAATCTTCGGTAACATTATTTATGAAGCAATTCGCAGAGGCTTCCTGAGTTGTATGCTCATTCTTTTTATGTTAAAATATTGAGCATTAAGTTTCTTTTTTAGGATGTTATGGGGCAAACAATTTATATCAATGAGTTAAAGCCGGGCCAGCTTATTTCTCATCTTCAGAATCTGCCTTTGCAAGGCTCATTGAAAACCTGTTTAAAGTTTGAAACAGAGCTTTCTGCCGATGATTACTCTGTGCTGGCGCAGTATATTGGAGCACAAGCGCTGTTTCCCTGTAAGCTGTCGCTGACGTTGGGAAAGGACAGTTTGGTTTGTCCTGAATTCCTGTCTTTTATCGAATCGCTTTCAAAGACAGACATCGCAGGTCTTGAGCTTCATTTTTCAGAAGAGGATTATGAAAAGCATCGTGATGAGGTTTTACAAAACCTCACAAAGAGCATTGCACCAAGGGTTAATTATCCTGTTCACCTGTTCTCCTCTGATGGAAGGCTGCATTTAACAGGGCCTGGCGATGAACTGGCTGAATTTAAAAAAGTGGTCATCCGTAATATCCAGCAGCGCTACAAAGGCAACGAATCAGCCCTTGCCGCCTCCAGTTCAGGCAGCCCTCGGGATATGAATCCTTTGAATACCAGAACAATCAAACTCAAGGAGTGGATTCGTACCCATCAACTGGCCAGCCATGATCTTTCCGTTTTTTATCCCGTAGAAGTTCAGCATGTTGAAACGGTTGAGCAAAATATCGTTCAGGAACTGCAGGAGAGCGTTGAGCTTGAAGTCCATAGTGAAGCGCATGAGATTCAGCGTTATGAGGGTAAGCTGATTGATTTTTCAGGGTTTAATAAGCCGGTATACCGGGACAGAGTCAATCGGCACACAGCCAGTCTTAAGCTAAGCGAACACCTGTACGGCATCTTGAAGACCGAACTCTTTGCCAACCTGCCCGAGGCGATAAAATTTGTTTCTCCTGAGGCCGCAGTCGCTTTGGCAGACAATCTATGCACCTTCGTCAGCATCAACAAAGAAAACCTGCCGCATGGTTTTTTATTGAAACAGACTGCAGAGGGTGAATATGTTCTTGATTATGATCCTTATTTAGAAAATGAAGCAGCGAACGAGTTTACCCCCCATGTCATGCCGATTGAAGAACATCCTGTTTATGAAGGTATAAAAATCAGTGAGGTTGTTCATGGACTTGATCGAATTTCAGCGCTTGAACTTGCCCGGAAACTCAGAGGCGTTTACGGTATTTCAGAGAACAATGACCGTTTTCCAACGCCCTTGATTAACCTTTGGATTAAATACGGTACGGAAGGGCTCCAATCCTTTTTCAGCCGGCTTGAAGAGGCGACTTCCGGGTGTGATGAGGCTTATGATCCTATTGATGCTTATGATTTTTTTATGGATTATTATCTGGTTTGCCTGCCTCAATGGGATCATTTATATCAGGATGATGCCTTTTTTGATTGCATCAAGACCATCAATACCTATCCGCCAAAGAAACTGAATTTATTTAAATCCTTTATTGAGACAACAGGCTCATCACGCCATGATTTAAAACAGACCCGTATGGCCTTCGAAACTCTCTGGAATGAAGTTTTTCTGCTATGCGGCAGGGATGAGCGTCTGTTTAATCTTTTTCTGGAACAAAACTGGCAACATCCCAAAGGCGGCCATCCCGTTGTGTATATGGAAAGACTGCTGCTTATTTTAAAAAATGCCAGAAGCATTGAGCATCAGTTGTTGTTGATAAGACCGGATGTGAAATTAACAAAAACACCCATGGACGCCCGAAATTTTTTCCGCCGAGTCAACGAACGCGACATATTGATAGCTCCTGAAAAATTATCATTAGACAATTACGGTGCCTATTACGCTTCGAAATATGAAGATTTTAAGGCCGTATCTCCATTGATATTAAAATATGATCTTGAAACCTGTAATAAGAAGACCTTTAATCGGGAAAAGCCTCACTATCGAATGGAGCTGGATGAACTTGTCAAGCTACATGTTCAATACTGGAGCCGCGCTAATTATTCTGATTTTTTACAGGAATTAATGAAGGATTCTTTCGTTTCCTCAGATTACCTGAACAAAAAAATATTAGTTAGTGAGATACCATACAAGCAACAGCAAAAATTTATTAAAACTTACTTGAAAAGCGCCTGTTATCGCCATATTGCCATGCAAGGCGCAGGGATTCATCTCGATGATCTGATTGGTGGGTTTGAGTATTTTACCGCAAATTATAGTGGAGCCATTAATGCAGATGAACTTCTGGTACTGCCGCTGTTTTTCCTGAACCATGAGCGGTATTCCGAAGGTTTCGATCTGAACGGGCTCTTTAAAACGCTGCATATGGCAGGAAGTCAGCAGGAAGATTTTCTGGAAAATATTGAACGATTAAACCAGCTGCAGCAACTGGGGATCAAATTAAGCCCTGAAGAAGGACTTATTATTTACCAGTCATTGGCGGGTATGAATTCCCACGAATTTGAAACGTTGAACATTTCTAAAACCCGATCAGCTAATCGCTTGCTGGACGCACTGCAAAAAAATCGTTTTGCTGTTTTTAAATATTTTGATTTCATGTTTAAAAAAGTATACGCAAAATGGCCTGCAATTTATGCTCTGGACACGGCGGAATGGTTAGCAGAAGACCCGTTGGTTGCAGCGCATTATCATGATGATTTGCTGTTGTTTTCAGGGTTAATTAATAATCAACAGGATGAAATTTACTTTCGGGGCTGTTTTAGAAAACCTAAATTTGGAGCTTCAAAACATCCCGAGCTGATAAAAGACAATTTAACCCAGGTGACCAGATTCCTGCATCTGGCTGCTGAAAGACAAGCACCCAACAATCTGCAGTATGCCGTCCAGTGCCTGCTGAATGCCAATAACTTTTTTTCATATCGGCAGTTTATCGCAGCATGTCAGCGTATTGAAAAGATTGAAAGTTTTAATGCCCATAGCGTCGAGACTATCCTGAGAGAAGAGGGTATGACGCTTGGACATGCTGTGCCGACGGTTTTTGAAAAGGATGATGAAGATTTGAAAGGCGTGATGGTATCAATGATCCTTCGTCTGGAGCAAGGGCAGACAGAAAGCGCTTCGGCAGCTTCTTCTTCCTCTGCCTCGTCTTCCTCAGTGACAGAGACTGGCGAAGAGACAGAGAAATTATCTGAACTTAAAGGGCTTTCCGTCACTGAATTACAAGAACGGCTTCAGCAGGCCTGGGAAAAAGCCGGCACATGGCTAAGCCTTGTCGATAAGCTTTTTCTGAATAATATCTTAAAGACCATTCTGGATATTTCAATCAAAAAAGCCTTCTATTTACAGACTGCTACCGGGTTGATTGCCGCGGCCGGACATCAGATCAAGAGTTTGACTGATTTTCAAGATATCCGTGATTTTGAAACCCTCAATTGCATCAGCCGGCAAGTCAGACAACTTGCAGCGCTTGTTATAAATTTAAAACGTAATGCCTTTGTTAAGGAATACGATGAGTTATTTGCAGCATCCATGTCTGAAATGGATGCCAAATCCATGGACTCTGAAACGCTGCATCGGATTTTATTTTTTTTCAATACCATGCCGCAGCGGAATTATTTAAAACTATGGACTGCGTTGATGAAATATTCCGGAGCTAAGGAAAAGCTGTTCAGTTTGCTGGATTGCCTGCTGTTCTTAAATCAAGGCGGCTTGCCAATGCCATATCTTGAAACGGCTTTAGGTCTTGAGCATTTGCCGGATGATAAAGCAAAATATATTCTCAACCAGATGGCCGCTCTTTACAAAAATGATGCGGTTGATCCTGTACTTGAATTAAGGTTGAAGCATCCCGAAATGGGGCTTGATGTTTTTCAAGCCATTCTGGAATACAGCGAAGGCATGGAAAATGGCCGGGATATTTTGGCCCAATGGCTCAATGCCTTGCTTGAAAATCAGCAGCTGGATGCTGTTCTTGAAGCTTTGGAGGCATCAAAACCCAGACATCAGCAAATCATGGCCATCGTTGCAAAAGCCTATGCCTTAACGCGCTCAGAGGCTTCTGTTGAATTTGATTATCAGGAACTGGTTCGTCGCCTGTCTCAGCTGTCAGAAGAAAATATTTCCAGCCTCCATGATTTTTTCCTGCAAAGTCCGGTCAGCCTGGATTGCCTGTATCATGCTTTCGAACAAATGCCTGAGAATGAAGCGTTCCAGGCCTTATTGCTTGCATTTGAAAAAGCCCCCTTTGGTGAACGTGACCTTGAAAAACAGTTTTCTCTCACCGAGGTTGAGCGGGTCATTAACCACTCGAAAGACATGGCCAATGGCAGCGTCCATCGCTGGCAGTATCGCAAGCAGATGATGGAAGCTTTTCTGTTTGTGAATGAAATCGGTAACAGTCTGCCGGTATACTACAATAAACCTGCCCGGGCCCTGAGCCATGCAGAAATTAAATCCTTTTTTACTAACTTAAAAAACGGTGAGTCCAAAGGACTCCGCCCCTTCCAGCGACGGCTTCTGGCACTAGGGCTTATTCGTGAAGCTATCTACCGCAGCACCGGTGAGTTTCCCTATTCGACCCAGATGATTGCCCTGATTGACGGTATGATGCATCAGGGGGATTTTATTTCCAATATTGATACCGGTCAGGGTAAAAGTATGGTGGATTCCATGAAAGCCGCTTTGCTGTGGCTGGATTCTGACCGGGTCGACTTTACTACCTCTTCTCTGGTGGATTCCCGACGGGACATCAGCCAGTATGGCGCTTTTTTTAGTTTACTGGATATCCCTTATTCTCAAAAGCCCATCAGCTCGCTGTCGCCGCTTGAAGATTTTCAGACAGAGGGCGTTAACTTCAGCACCTTTGGGCAATTATCCTTATTTTTTGCAAAAGCCCGTGTTGATGGTCATATATTGGATAACAAGGATACCCGCGTGTCGCTGGTTGCCAATGAATCGGATTATGCCGTTCTTGATGACAGGGTCATTTACCGCTTTGCGAGCAACGAGGGGCTGGGAATCGGTCAGGCACAGCAATGGATTTATCAGGGTATCAATGAATTTGTGACCCGTTATGGTTTTACTCAACAACAAAGCAACGCGGCTCAGGATATCCAGGGGCTAAAGCAATACCTGGCAGGCAAAGCAAAGCATTTGAAAAAGTCAGCCAGGCTGATTGAAAAATTTGATGATGAGCAGTATCTGACCTGGCTTGAATCGGCGTTGATGGTGAATTTTGTTTTAAAAGAAAATGTTGATTACGTCATTCCCGAAGAAACAGAAACAAGGCAAATTGCCGGTAAAAGCGTTCAGACCCGGGTAGTCAAGTTATTGATGAAAGACGGCAAAGTCAGTCCTGATGCCAGTTTTGGTAACGGCATCCAGCAATTGCTTTATGCAAAACTGAATGCAGAAGCGGATTCAAATGATTTTATTATTGAGCCACAGAACAAAACGATCATTTCTTCAAACAATAAAAACCTTATTGATTACTACCGTTCAAGAAAAGGTTTCATCTGGGGGTCGTCAGGAACCGTGGGTTCTGAAAGTGAAATTGATGAGCAGTATGCCAAATACGGTTTTGAGTTTTCCAGACTCGAACCGCATCAGGCCAACAAGGTTGCTGTTCATTCTCCTATCGTTAAAGCGAATCAATCCCAGCAGCTTGCCTGTTTATCCGAGTTGTTAGCCGGTGATAATGATGAAGAAAAGCAGGCTCCCAGTCTTGTCTTTTGTAAGGATATTGAAACCGCACGGCTGGTGCATAGTAAACTTGCTAAAACATTCAGCCACTGCCAGCTTTATACTGGCCTCGGACGGGAAGAAGATATCATCAACCAGGCTAAAACGCCGGGTATGATCACGGTGACCACCTCCGCACTGGGCAGAAATACCGATATTCACTATGATAGAGCCATCGGGCTGCGTGTATTTCATACCCATGTTGATGCCGTCCGCGCCATTGGCCAGAAAAGCGGTAGAACGGGTCGACAGGGTTCTGCCGGTGAAGTCCATTATATTTTCAATGAGGCCGAGTTAAACGGGCAGGATATAGAAACGATTCAACATCAACTTGATGAACAGGCCAGGCGAACACGTCAGGTTAATGAGTGGCTATATAACCTTCTGGGCTATCTGATGTCCCGGATTGATGAATGTGAGTTAGCAGATAAGCCTTTGTTTTTAAAAAAATACTGGTCAAAGTTCAGCAAAGATACAGAAACCTGTTTCAGGGAAAGCCGTTTGGAAGACGATTTTTCTGAAGAGAAGTTTATCGAAAATACGCTTGCTGATTTCAGGCAAATGATGATGGGAACGTCTTTAGAAAAGATGGATAGTACAGATGTTCAAGCATTTTTCGAGGTTGAGCAGTCGCAGAAACCTCAATACAGCCCTTATGATGAAGCTGTAACCATCAATCAATGTGTATTGCCGGTTCATATCGCTTATCAGATGATGAATCTCAAGTTAGAGCCTGCCAACCCTGTAACTAAGGACGAAATCAAAGCACAACTGACAATTTTATTTGAAAACATACCTCGTGTAGGCAGTTCAAAAGCAACCAGCCAGTATCTTGATTATATTAACAGTAATCCGGCAAAACAGGCGATTATTATAGAGGCTCATCAGGAGTTTGTAGACAACTTGCTGGCAACGCACTCTGAGGGGCTTTCCTTTGTCCAACAATGGTTTGGAACGGGCCGACGTTTGTCGCATATTACGGATACCACTGGTTATCTGTTAATGTTCCAGGCATTTGCGGAAATGGATGATGAGGGTGTTGTTAAGCTGGATAGATTAAAAGAATCCATTCGGTGCCTGCTGCATGATTATCTGGACACCGGTTGGTTTATCAATGATGACAGAAAGCTTAGTGCTCGCCAGTTGGTTCTTGATGTCAGTAATGCGCAATCGCTTCATCAGGTTATCGACCGTCTTTGCCGTGAGCAGATTAAGATAGCTGAGCTTGATTTAGAAACCAACCGCCACCGTTTTTTCAAGCCGCTGCATTTCTCAGGACAAAGCCGGTATCAGAATACAATGAGCAGGGCCTTAAAGCTTATCAGTGCCTTGAGCGGTGAAAGAGGCATGTCTTCCCTCAACAAAGGTATGGCTTCTCTCTTGGATGAGGGCATTCATGGGCTCTCCGAAAATGAGCAGCCTGCTGAGCCGCTGACCATGGATGAATTGAAAAACAAAAGCCTGCAGCAGGCAGTCGATCCTTGTAATGTCTCCGTGATTGCCGGGGTTATTGAAAATGCGTTAACGATTCAACATCGTGGCGAACCAAAGGGAATGGAAGGTCGTTCTACTCTTAATTTAAACAATCCGTAGGTTGGGTCGTTTCGACCTGACCTACGGGGTTTAGAATTATGGAATGTAATAATAGGGATTAGGCAGTTTAAATCCACGCAGGGTATATCCGCCTTTGAAATCGCTGACTTGATCACCAATCGACGCAATGATTTTGTAACCTTTCTGGCTCAGTTGCGAGCGGATTCTGGTTTTATATACGGCGGCGCTCAGTTTGTTATCGTTGGCATTGCGAAGATACAGGCCAGACCAGTTTTTATACCCGGCTTTACAGAGATTTTTAACGGTGACCGTTCGTTCTGACTCAGTACGCCCGGTAATGAAAAAGACTTTAACGTCGTTTTTTAAGGCATCGTTATACAGCTTCAACATTGGCTTAAATGCCGGGGCATCGCCCTTCAATACCGCTTTGTGGAACAGTTCGAAATTGCCGGAAAAATCATTTTCAATCATGGAATGGTAATTTGACAGGGAGGTTTCGTCGATATCAAGGATAATGGCCAGTGCCTGGCGGTTTTTGTTTTGATGAGCCTGCTGCAGAATAAACTGGTCGGCTTTCTGGGTGACCTCCGAGAACTCTTTAATGTATTTTCCAGAGTCATGGTATTGCTTAAGCTGTTGTTTTAACATGCTTAAATTAGCAGGTTCAGCGAGAACTGGCGCTACTCCAACAAGGCTTAATGCCAGTGTTAAAACAAGCGATTTAACAAAAGTCGATGATCTCAATGCCATGCTAGTCTCCTCTGTTGCGGCTTGCGTGGAATTATACGCTGAACATTTTTATTGTCAATTGGCTTTACCAAAGGCAAAAAATTCATTAAAATCGCGTTTCATTTTAAATAGACCTATTTAGGTACTATATTTAAAATAAGACTAATTTAGTACTAGATAAATTTCGGAGAGAATGTTATGCTGCGCCTCAGCAAACTGGCCGATTATGGGACAGTCGTCATGGTTTATCTCGCCCGCAATACCCAACGGCTCGCCAATGCCAGGGAAATTGCCGCGATGACGCATATTACCGTCCCGATGGTGAGTAAACTATTAAAAAAATTGACCTCCGCCGGGCTATTGAACTCCGAGCGAGGGGTGAATGGCGGTTACCGGTTAAACCGGCCTGCTGCCCGGATCTCTGTCGCCCAGATTATTTTCGCACTTGAAGATTATCAGGGAATGACAGAATGCAGCATTCACAAAAACGCATGTTCTTTAGAAAGCGTTTGTCATCTTCAAGGAAATTGGAGATTAATCAACAAGGCCATAACTTCAGCACTCGACAGCCTGAGTCTGGAGTCACTGGCAAAACCCACGCTGCAGACGGTGGATATCCAGCGGCTGCAAAAGATTGCAAGTGGAGCTACAGGTGAGCAGTAACGAAGAGATTAATACCCTGATAGACAGGGAATATCAGCATGGTTTTGTAACAGAAATTGAAACGGAAACCTTTCCGCCAGGTCTGGATGAAGATGTCATCCGCAGACTTTCTGCAATAAAGAACGAACCTGAATTTTTGCTTGAATGGCGCCTTGAGGCTTTCCGCCACTGGCAAACCATGACGCATCCTGAATGGTCAAGCGTTCATTATCCGCAGGTCGATTATCAGGCCATTTCCTATTATTCCGCGCCGAAGAAAAAAGAAGACGCACCTAAAAGTCTGGATGAAGTTGATCCCGAGCTTTTGCGTACTTATGAAAAGCTCGGTATTCCGCTGAGAGAGCAGGAAATGCTGGCCGGCGTTGCCGTTGATGCGGTGTTTGATTCAGTTTCAGTTGCCACAACATTTAAAGCGAAACTGGCCGAAGTCGGTGTTATTTTCTGTTCTTTTTCAGAAGCGGTTCATCAATATCCCGAACTGATTAAACAGTATCTTGGAACCGTTGTTCCCTACCGCGATAATTTTTATGCGGCATTAAATTCTGCAGTATTCAGCGACGGCTCATTTGTCTATATTCCCAAAGGCGTGCGTTGCCCAATGGAATTATCCACCTATTTCCGCATTAACTCTCCATCGACCGGGCAGTTTGAGCGTACTCTCATCGTTGCCGATGAGGACAGTTATGTCTCCTACCTTGAGGGCTGCACCGCGCCCATGCGTGATGAAAATCAGTTGCATGCGGCTGTTGTTGAGCTGGTGGCCTTGAAAGGGGCGCAGATCAAATATTCAACGGTTCAGAACTGGTATCCCGGCGATAAAGAAGGACGGGGTGGAATTTACAACTTCGTGACGAAACGGGGCGCCTGCCGCGGCGAACACTCTAAAATTTCGTGGACGCAGATTGAAACCGGTTCGGCCATCACCTGGAAATATCCTTCCGTGATTCTGCAGGGCGACCATTCTGTCGGGGAATTTTATTCGGTTGCTTTAACCAATAATTACCAGCAGGCGGATACGGGAACGAAGATGATTCATATTGGAAAAAATACCCGTTCGACCATTATTTCCAAAGGCATCAGTGCAGGACACTCTCATAATGCCTACCGTGGGTTGGTACGCATTGCGCCAACAGCGGAAAATGCAAGGAATTTCACCCAGTGCGATTCTATGCTGATGGGCGATCAATGTTCGGCGCATACCTTTCCTTACATTGAAGTTAAAAATCCCAGCGCACAACTGGAGCATGAGGCCACCACCTCTAAAATCAGTGAAGACCAGTTGTTCTATTGTCAGCAACGGGGAATCGAAACCGAGGATGCGGTGTCCATGATTGTCAATGGATTTTGTAAAGAGGTCTTGAAAGAATTACCGATGGAATTCGCCGTTGAGGCCACCAAATTGTTAGGTATCAGTCTTGAAGGGGCAGTAGGTTAATGATGTTATCAATTAAAAATTTAAATGTATCTATAAATGAAAAACCAATTCTGAAAGGAATTGACCTTGACGTTCAACCCGGCCAAATTCACGCCATTATGGGGCCGAACGGCTCTGGAAAAAGTACCTTGTCCAAGGTGCTTTCCGGGCATCCGGCTTATGAAGTGACCGAGGGCGATATCGAATATCTGGGTAAGGATTTATTGCCGCTTGAGCCGGAAGAGCGTGCGCAGCAGGGTATTTTTATGTCCTTCCAGTATCCGGTTGAAATTCCAGGCGTCACCAATATCAATTTCCTGAAAGCCTCGGTCAACGCTGTTCGTAAGGCGCAGGATAAAAAGACGCTGGATGCCATAGAGTTTTTAAGTTTTATTCGCGAAAAATGCGGATTGCTGGACATGGATGAAAGCTTTTTATACCGCAGCATCAACGAAGGTTTTTCTGGCGGTGAGAAAAAACGCAATGAAATCCTGCAAATGGCTGCGTTAGAGCCCAAACTGGCTATACTTGATGAAACAGATTCAGGTCTGGATATTGATGCACTTCGAATCATTGCCCAGGGCGTCAACGCCATGCGCTCTCCTGACCGAGCCATTATTCTTGTCACCCATTACCAGCGGTTGCTTGACTATATCCAGCCTGATTTTATCCATGTTCTGGCCAATGGCCGAATCGTCAAATCCGGCGACAAATCCTTAGCGCTTGAACTTGAAGAAAAAGGTTATAGCTGGATTGCGGAGCAGGAGGAAGCATGACCGAGCTGCTTGAACATTATCTACAGCAGGCTGAATCAGCGTCAGCCCAGTCTTCCTGTTTGTCGGAAAAGCAGCGGCAGGCGCGTCTGGCACTCGCAAAACAGGGATTTCCTACCCGTCAGGATGAAGACTGGAAATACACCCGTGTTGAAAAACTGCTTGAAAAAAAATTTATTTCAGCAAAACAGAGCCAGGTGACTGATGCACCGGCCAATGATTTACCTTGCGAGTCGGTGCTTCATATTAACGGCAGCCAAATTTCAGGACTCGAGCAGTTGAAATTACCGGAAGGCATGGTGATTTGCCCTATCCGTGAAGCTGCAGAGCAGTATCCCGAACGTTTTGAACGATATTTTAATCAGAGCCTCGAAACGACTCACGGCTTTCAGGCGATGAATACGGCCATGATGGAGCAGGGACTTTTCATTTTTCTTGCCAAAGGCACCCGGCTTGATACACCGTTATTATTATCCCATTGGCAATCAGCAGAGGGACAGGCCATCAGTCTGCGCCATTTGATCGTTCTTGAAGAACAGGCTCAAATGACCTTGATTGAGGATTATCGCGGCAGAGAAGGATGTCAGTATCTGACCAATACCTTAACCGAAGTATGCCTGTCTTCCAAAGCCAGCCTGACGCACTATAAATTTCAGCGCGAAGCTAAAACAGCCGCGCATATTGGCCATATTGCTGTCAGCCAATCGGCTGACAGCGTATTTAACAGCCATTCTCTCAGCCTTGGAGGCCAGCTGGTTCGTTCGGACTTGCATATTCTCTTGCAGGAAAATGGCGCAAACTGCCTGATGAATGGAATTTATGTTCCAACTGAGGGTCAGCATGTTGATCATCATACCACTGTTGAGCATTGTGTCCCTCATTGCCGCAGCGAGCAGGATTACAAAGGGGTTCTGAAAGGAAAGTCCCGTGCAGTTTTCAATGGCAAGGTGCTGGTCAAAAAAGATGCCCAGAAGACCGAAGCCCATCAGCAGAATAAAAATCTTCTGCTTTCGGCACAGGCTGAAATTGATACCAAACCCCAGCTGGAAATTTTTGCCGATGATGTGATTTGCTCCCACGGCGCAACCGTAGGCCAGCTCGATGAAGACGCAGTTTTTTACCTGGCTGCGCGTGGAATTGATAGGGCGCAGGCCAGTGCCTTCCTGATTCAGGCCTTTGCAGCAGACAACATTCAAATGATGCCGGATAAAAATATTGCTGAATGGGCAACCGGCCTGGTTCATCAACAATTAGGGTGAGACAATGGAAAGAAAAGCAGAAACAGTGAAGGGCAGCCTGGACGTTGAAGCGATTCGCGCCGATTTTCCTGCATTACATCAGGACATCAACGAATATCCATTAGTTTATTTTGACAATGCGGCGACCACGCAGAAACCGCGCGCTGTGATTGAAGCCATGACTGAATATTACCAGCATGATAACGCTAATGTACATCGCGGCGTTCATGCTCTTTCAGTACGCGCAACCCAACTCTATGAGGGCGCCAGGGATAAAGTCAAACGCCTGATCCATGCGCCTTCATCGAAGGAATGTATTTTTGTAAGGGGAACCACAGAGGCTATCAATATGGTAGCGCAAAGTTATGTCGCTCCTCGTATCCTGCCGGGCGAAGAAATTTTGATTACCCATATGGAGCATCATTCCAATATTGTTCCATGGCAGATGGTCTGTAAAAAAACCGGTGCTGTTTTAAAAGTTGCTCCTATTTCATATGATGGTGAAGTGTTGCTGGATGAATTTGAAGCATTGCTGAATGAAAATACAAAATTTGTGGCCATTAATTATGCTTCCAACGCTCTGGGAACAGTGAATCCCGTCAAAAAAATGATTGAAATGGCCCATGCCCACGGCGCTCTGGTTTTATTGGATGGTGCGCAGGCAACGGCTCACATGCGGGTCAATGTGCAGGATCTGGATTGTGATTTTTACGCTTTTTCAGGCCATAAAATGTATGGCCCAACCGGTATTGGCGTTCTTTGGGGGCGCGAACGACTGCTGGATGATATGGCGCCTTATCAGGGCGGCGGAGAGATGATTAACTACGTCAGTCTTGAAGGTTTTGACTATGCGCCATTACCGCATAAATTTGAAGCCGGAACGCCGAATATTGCAGGTGCTGTCGGCCTTGGCGCAACCATTGATTATCTCTGGTCGCTGGATGTCGATGCTGTTTTAGCTTACGAAGACGAGTTGCTGACTTATGCAACCGATGCTTTGAAACAGGTCAAAGGCTATAATATTGTCGGTACCGCGGCTCATAAAATTCCTGTGGTTTCTTTTGTTCACGGCACTATCCATGCTCATGACATTGGTACCATTTTAGACAGCGAAGGTATTGCCATTCGCAGCGGCCATCATTGCACCATGCCGCTGATGGATTTTTACGGCGTAGCTGCAACCACCCGGATGTCGCTTTCCTTCTATAACACCAAAGAAGAAGTTGACAGGTTGGCAGAAGCATTGCAGAAGGTAAAAGAGGTATTTGCATGAATCTGGAGTTAAGAGAACTGTATCAGGAAGTGATCATTGATCATAACCGTAATCCGCGGAACCACCATGCAATGGATGATGCAAGTGCCGAAGCCAATGGATTTAATCCTTTGTGCGGCGATAAATTAACGGTTTATTTAAAAATGGCCGGAGAGCGCATTGAAGAGGTCAGTTTTAAAGGTTGCGGCTGTGCGATTTCGCAGGCTTCTGCTTCTCTGATGACCGAGGCTTTAAGAGGAAAAACCAAAGAAGAAGCCGAAGCGCTATACCACCAGTTTCACGATATGCTGACAAAAGATGATGCGCCGGTGATTCCAGTTGACCGCCTTGCTGTATTGGCCGGTGTAAAAGAATTTCCAGCACGGGTAAAATGCGCAACGCTTGCCTGGCATACCTTTGATGCGGCTCTGCATAAAAAATCAGAAACGGTGAAGACGGAGTAAGCAGATGTTAGGCTTTAAAAAGAAAAAGGATACCGAAGTCTTGAAAGAAGCAGTGATTGCTGCTTTGAAAGAAGTTTACGATCCTGAAATCCCCGTAAATATCTTTGATTTGGGTTTGATTTACGATGTTTTAATCGACGATGAGGCCCGTGTCGATGTTAAAATGACCCTGACCACGCCGGGCTGCCCGGTTGCCCAGACCTTTCCAGGAACCGTGGAACAGGCGGTCTTAAAGGTTGAAGGGGTTAATGAATGTGTGGTTGAACTGGTTTGGGATCCGCCATGGACACAGGATCGTATGTCTGAAGTCGCCCGTCTGGAACTGGGGATGTTTTATTGATGTTCAGTCAGCATTGGCAGCCTGCGGCATCGATTGAAAATCTTCGCCGTCGCGCCGCAATCATTCAATCCATCCGCTCATTTTTCGTTTCGAGAGGCTATCTTGAAGTGGAAACGCCAGTGATGAGTGAATTCGGCGTAACGGATGTTTATCTTGAAAACATGCAGACCGAGTTTCGAAAACAGCGTTATTATCTACAGACTTCGCCTGAATATGCCATGAAGAGACTGCTTGCCTCCGGTTCCGGCCCCATATTTCAGTTCTTTCGCGCATTTCGTGATGATGAGCTGGGGCGCTGGCACAACCCTGAGTTCAGTTTGCTGGAATGGTATAAACTGGATGTTGAACATCATGGATTAATGGATGAAATGGAGGATTTGCTCTGCTCTGTTCTTCCCGTGCAGTCCATGCTTCGAATTTGTTATCGGCAGTTATTTCTCGATTATTGTGACATCGATCCGCTGTCGGCTTCCATTGAAGAATTAAAAGATTTTTTAGTTTCCAGAAATCTTCAGTCGGAGATGTTCAATGATGAAAACGACAGGGATCAGTTTTTATTTTATATTCTGCTCGAATGTATTGAGCCTCGGCTGGCTGAATGCCCTGAACCCGTTGCCATTTTTGATTTTCCTGCCTCACAGGCATCGTTAGCGAAAATCAGCGGAAAGGTCGGCCACCGTTTCGAGGTTTATTACAAAGGCGTTGAGCTCGCCAATGGTTTCTATGAACTTGGTAATGCGTCAGAACAGCGCCAGCGTTTTAACAGGGATAATCAGTTACGTTTCGAAAAGGGTTTAGCCTCCCGGTCATTGGATGAACGCTTTCTGTCTGCTCTTGAGCAGGGATTGCCTGAATGCAGCGGTGTTGCCATGGGTATCGATCGCTTAATTGCCCTCGCGCTTGGGGTTGACTCCATCTCGGATGTTATGACGTTTCCAGTCAATATCGCCTAGCCTCCGGGTCATGCCGAGCTATATCCTGGATAAGGAAACCATAAACAAAGAAATGACTATTCCTATGCTGGCTTTTCCAATATCGCTGATAATCATTCTTCCGGCCGTTCGATCCCTGCGAAGCATCAGCTCCCTTCCGGCCAATACGCCAAGAAAAACCCAGGTGGTGCTCATCGGGAGATTGTTAACATATTTAAAAAAGATCAAAACAGCGGCAAAAACAAGATCAATCAAGGTGGCCGCACGGATATCCTGACTGTCTTTTTTCTGACTGACGATTTCCTGAATGCCTGTTCCGCGCTGGTACATGATGATACCGAACAGGATCAGCAGAAAAGCCAGAATGGTCAGCATCTGTAAAAATGAAAACTGTCTGGGAAGGAAGACGACAATATTGGCCGTGTCATGCATGAGCCAGAACATCCAGAGCAGGCCTGTGGCAACCCATTGCAGCCCCTGCCAGAAGCGATGATTATAATTCTCAAGATTCCATTTTTTTAATATTAGCTCGGCGGCTTTCCAGAACAGCAAGGCGCAGACAAAGGCAAGAATATACCCCAGACAGGATTTGACAAGCATCTGGTCAATGACATAATTGCTGCTGAACATGCTTAAGATAAGAAAAGTCGTGCTGACAGGAATCTTCATATAGGTCAAAACTAACAGAACCGTGGGTGCCAGAACCATCATATAAGTGATGGCACCGGGTTCTGGAATCTGGTTTAAGCGGTTGAAATCCAGTTGGTGGTGATTGGTATACCAGCCGTAGCTCAGGGTGATGACCATCAGGCAGCCAAAAATTAACCAGAGCAGCCACCATTTCATTTTGGCATGACTGGAAAGAAATGTCCCCAGTGTCTGGATACTGTCATTGGCCATGGTACTGTAGGCGGCAACAATAAAGCCAATCCAACCGAGGCTCACACCAATAAATTCAAGAACAGCGATGAGTACGACAAGGCTTGCGAGCAGAGGGAAGTTATTCATTGCCATTCTTTTTTTTTTTTGGCTTTGATTAAGTGTAATCCATCCTCTGGAAAATTCAAACGCAGTGAAAACGCATTTCGGAAAAAATGGAATAGACCTCATTATCTCCGATGACGAGATGATCCAGCAGGCATGCGTCCACCAGCGATAAGGCCTGCTGCATTCTTTCAGTGACTGCAATATCCTGCTCGCTGGCAATACAGTGACCTGAGGGGTGGTTATGTGCCAGAATGAGCGCAGCAGCATTATGTTGCAGGACTTTTTCAACAACCGGGCGAGTATAAACGGAAGCGGCATTGATGGTTCCGTAAAACAGTTCTTCATAATGAAGATAGCGATGTTGATTATCAAGAAAAATGGCTGCAAACACTTCCTGTTTCTTGTCTCTTAATCGTTGTTTTAAAAAGCGGTAGGTTTGTTCCGAGTTACTGAACTGTTGTTGGCTTTTCAGTTGTATTTCATCGCTTCTGCGAATCATTTCATACGCGGCTTTTAATTTGACGAACCGAACCTGGCCAAAACCGGAGATGGCTTGAAGCTGTTTTAGTTCAGCCCGCATCAGCTGGCGAAGATCGCCAAAATGGTCCAGAATCTGTCTGGCCAGTTCACGGCAGGATTTATTCTTGTTGCCCGAGCCGATAAAAACGGTGAGCAGTTCTTCATCGGAGAGTTGTTCTGCGCCCATAACCATGAGCTTTTCGCGCAATGCCAGAGGCCGCGGATGGGGTTCTTGCTTCATGCTGCTATTCCTTTTTTGCGAAGTTTATGCTTTGATCGCAGGTATTCTTCACAAAAAGGCTGCGTAATGCAAGAACTTGCCGGGAAAAAAATTGTTTTAGGCGTCTGCGGTGGAATTGCCGCATATAAATCGGCTTATCTTTGCCGCGAACTCATCAGGGCCGGTGCTGAGGTACGGGTTGTGATGACCTGTTCAGCGCATGATTTTATCCGCCCGTTGGTTTTTCAGGCGTTGACTGGGCACCCCGTGGGCTCGATCATTAATGATCCTGCCGCAGAACTGGCCATGGGGCATATTGAATTGGCGCGATGGGCAGATATCTTGTTGATTGCTCCAGCCACGGCAAACATGATGGCTAAAATGGCACATGGTCTGGCCGATGACCTTTTATCTACGCTCTATCTTGCAACAAAGGCCCGGGTGTTGGTTTGTCCGGCAATGAACGAAAAAATGTGGCTGCATCCGGCAACTGAGGCTAACCGCCGGATTCTGATTGAGCGCGGCGTGGTATTGCTGGGGCCGGCGGCAGGAGAACAGGCCTGTGGAGACAATGGGCCGGGGCGGATGCTTGAGCCTTCCGAGATTCTTCGCTCTTTGGCATATGAATCGATAATTTCCTGCCTCAAGGGACAAAAAGTTTTAATAACCGCCGGCCCAACCTATGAAGCGATTGATCCGGTTCGTTTTCTCGGCAACCGCAGCTCTGGAAAAATGGGATATGCACTGGCCGAAGCAGCGGCCATGGCCGGTGCCGAAGTGACCTTGATTTCCGGACCGTCTTCGCTTGAAACGCCCTGGAATGTTAATGGTTACAAGGTTGAGTCTGCCGCCGAGATGGAGCAGGCGGTGATGGAACATCTTGAAGAGGGGATGATCTTTATTGGTGCAGCGGCTGTTGCTGATTACAGTGTATCCCAACAGGCTTCCGAAAAATTGAAAAAAAATGATCAGCCATTAAACCTCCAACTTAAGCAAAATCCGGATATCATTGCCGCTGTCGCCCAATCAGGCAAGCCGGTGTTGACCATCGGTTTTGCTGCCGAAACCCAGAATGTCCGTGATTATGCCCGGGAAAAAATGAAGAAAAAGGGGCTGGATATGATTCTGGCCAATACAGTTGGAAAAGGGCAGGCCTTTGATCAGGATGAAAATCATTTGTTGCTGATAACGCCGAGGGAAGAAATTGAATTAGGAAGGGCTTCAAAATCAGCATTGGCTGCAAAAATCATTGCAATTGTTTCGACAAATTTGCAAAATAGCCCTTTTTGAGCAAAGAGCATCAGCGCATGCTCATTCATTGATGGTACAAACCCCGGCCTTTAGGCTGGAAGGAACCCAGGTTTAACACGCGAAGCGTTGTTAAGATAACATCTGGGCGGGTTTGGAGGATGTGCAGACCTCACTGCCATTAAGTTAAGAGAGCCTACGTCCCGCGGCTTGTCCGTGGGATCCATGAATCTTTCTACATTGCTGGATCCCGCGGACAAGCCGCGGGAAGTAGGCGAAGAAAATGGTCTTAACTTAATGGCAGTGGGTGCAGACCTCCGCCAAACCTTAATATCTGCCTGTAAGGCAGACCACATTGCTTTTTTATGAGCTTTCAAATTTGAGGAACAATGATGTCCAGAACGATACAATTAAAAATTCTTGACGAGCGCCTGGGAAATGAATTTCCTCTGCCGCAATATGCCACAGCGGGTTCAGCCGGACTTGATTTGAGAGTCTGCAGTGAATCGACTCTGCAACTGGCTCCCGGTGAAACCCTGCTTCTGCCGACAGGTCTTGCGATTTATATCGCCGATCCATCACTGGCTGCGGTTATTCTGCCTCGCTCCGGTCTGGGACATAAGCACGGTATTGTGCTGGGTAATCTGGTCGGTTTAATTGATTCTGACTATCAGGGCGAATTGAAAGTATCCTGCTGGAACCGTTCAAATGATCATTTTTCAATTGAGCCCGGTGATCGTATTGCCCAGCTGGTCTTTGTTCCCGTTGTCCAGGCTGATTTCGAAGTGGTAGACAGTTTTTCAGAAAGTGACAGGGGAGAGAACGGTTTTGGCAGTTCCGGACGCTCCTAAGCAGCAGTATCAGCAGATTTCTGTAGGCTCGGAGGTTTTTCGTGCCTATGATATTCGTGGCGTTGTGGGCGAGCAACTCAATGAAGACGCTTATTACAGCATTGGCCGCGCCTTTGCTTGGCTTGCCGTAAACGCCGGCCGACATCAGGTCTATCTTGCCCGGGATGCCCGTCTCAGCAGCGAGTCGCTGGCAATGGCATTACGTCAGGGGCTTCTTGACAACGGACTGGATGTCATTGATTTAGGTGCGGTTGCGACGCCCGTTCTCTATTTTGCCTGCGCTTCCACTGAAACCGATAGCGGTTTGATGGTCACCGGTTCACATAATCCTTCGGATTATAACGGAATCAAAATGGTTTTAGCCGGCCGCACACTGGTGCAGGCCGATATTGAGCAGCTGTATCGAAGGGTCATGAATCCCGAGCAGATCCAGAGCGAAGGCCGGCTCCATTTTTTTGATATTCGCCCTGCCTATCGGCAACGCATCGTTGAAGGCATCCAGCTTCAACGACGCCTGAAAGTTGTTATTGACTGCGGTAACAGCATTGCCGGTGAAATGATCCCCTCGGTTGTTGAAGCCCTGGGTTGTGAGGTGATTCCGCTTTACTGCGACGTCGACGGCCGCTTCCCCAATCATCATCCTGATCCCAGCGTTGAAGAAAATCTTGAAGATCTAAAAAAAATGGTGATTCAACATCAGGCTGATATCGGACTGGCTTTTGACGGTGATGCTGACAGGCTCGGAGTCGTGACCGATCGCGGCCAGAATATCTGGCCTGATCGTCTGATGATGCTTTACGCTCAGGCAATTCTTGCTGAAGTTCCAGCGGCAAAGCTGGTTTTCGATGTGAAATGCTCAGCGAATCTTGCTAAAATTATTGAAGCTTCCGGTGGCATACCCATTATGTGTCCAACAGGGCATTCTATCGTAAAAGCCATCATGAAAGAGGAAAATGCCGCCTTGGCCGGTGAAATGAGCGGCCACCTGTTTTTCAAGCACCGCTGGTATGGTTTTGATGACGCGCTCTACAGTGCAGCGCGCCTGTTGGAAATTATTTCAGCGGACAGCCGCAAAGTCAGTGATCAATTCGCCGACATTCCAGATAGTGTCAACACGCCTGAAATTAAAATCGAGATTGCTGATCACTTAAAATTTGATTTTATGAACCAACTCGCCAGACAGGCTCATTTTCCTGATGCCCAGATCAACCGCATTGATGGCTTAAGGGTGGAGTTTGAAAAAGGCTGGGGCTTGATTCGTGCCTCCAACACTACACCCTGCCTTGTTGCTCGCTTTGAAGCGGATAGTGAAAAAGAACTGCGCAGGATTCAGCAGTTGTTCCGGACCGAGTTGCTTAAGGTCAATGCAGAGCTAGTGATTCCTTTTGCATAATGATGAGCAGGATGCGCTCTGCATGACCTTTATATCTTATCCTGGAGCTATTTAAGAGAAATTTCCACCCAGTCTGTCCACTGACTTTGGCAGGCAGCGATCATGCCGGGAGTTTTCTGCTGAAAGCGAACGGCAAATTGTTTTTTATGGCTATCAAAAACAACAGTGTAAAAGGTATTGTTTGGAATGCTTGCAAACTCCGGATCGCTACCGCAATAGTTTTCCGTGGCGCCCTGCGGTAAGGTTCCGGTATTGATTTCGTAGCTCATCAAGGTCTTAATATCCCTGTTGGGGTTTTCCTTCAAAAGCCGGGTTAAATTAGTATATCGAACCCATGAACGGGAGGGAGAGTGCTGCCAGTTTACGTGACCCAGCATTGGTTCCCAGTTCAGCATGCGGAAGCTGTTGGTTGAGACCATAAAATCTGGGTGTTGATCCATTGATTTATCAATTACATCCTCAGACATTGCTCTTCGGGTCTGGTGGGCAAACAGATCCAGAGGGATGTTTTCCTCACTATAATCACCCTGCAGTTTATCAAAAGAAGCTATCTCAACAGAGGCCATCTCGTCGGCTCCCGGGCCGGCCAGGTTAATGATCAAGCTGATTTCAGGCGCTGTCGTCTCAACCCAATGCATCAATCCATCAAAGCTGGATTCTTTCATCATGGTCAGCAGCATTCTGTTGAGGTAGGGGCGTCGTTTGAAGACTTTAAAATTCATTCCGGCACTTTGGCTCAGATTAATGGACATATAAAGACCGGCGTTATTGGCATAGGTGCTTTGCGAAATGACGCCGGGCATGGTTACCGTGCTGATTTTATTGGGAAAGAAGATTTTATTGCTGTGTTCCATGGTGAGTAGAATCGGTTGATCCGTCATCATGCTTAAATACTCACGAGGATAGTCAAAATTTCTACCTACTTTGATACCTTCTTGATCAACCGCGATGAGTGAGCAGGCCTCGGTGCTTGATTCAGGTTTTTGAATGCTTCTGGAAATGACGGACAGAAATAATTGCTGATCCAGAAAAACAAAATCATCGAAGCTTAACCCATGTGTTCTGGCATAGTCGCTTTCTGCTTCGCCTTTAATAAATTTATAGATTTCTGCCGGATAGCGTTGTTTTGATAACTCGACAAACTGCTGTGCTGCGGCTATAAATTGCTGTTGTTGAACTGGATCCTGAGGGTAAAGCGTTGCTTTGGCCAGTTTTAATTGTTGGGGAAGCTGGTCATTCAGGGCTTGCGCGTATTGTTGACCCATTTGATAGAAATTTCCCTGTAATTCTATCAGGTTTGCCTGGCTGGGAGCCGCGACGGCAAGGCTGCTGAAAAGCCCCAGTAATAAAAAGGATAAACGGTTCATTTGCTATTTCACTCCTTGAAAAAAGAATCAAGGGTAGCATTTATTTTATCTTGGGAAAACAGGTTTTCATATCAACTGCGGCTAAAGTCTTCTAGCCATTGCTCGGTTCTGCCGCTGGTTTCTTCACAAAGCCTTGAGAACTGTCTTAACAACTGGCTTTGGTTCACTTTGCTATGTTCAAGAGACTGCTCCCACTCTCTGGTAAAGGCATGAAGACGAGTGAGTGAACAGTACAGGCAGGTGCTTTTGAAACGATGAAGAATCTGCCGGAGATCTTGGGGCTGATTTTTTTCGACAGCCGTTTGAATCTGTTGAAGATGGCTTGGAAGTTCGTGTTGGTGAAACATGGTTAATAAATCAGCCAGGGCATCATAACCGCCGAAATTTTCCAGCGCTTTTTCAGGCTCAAACAACGGAAGCCGATCATGGCTTGAGGTACCGGGCAGTAAATTCAGCAGCACAAACAGTTCAGTTTCGATTTTTTCCGGGGTCAGGGGTTTATCAATCAGCAGATCCATTTCAACCGTTTCGGCGGTTTCAGGAAATTCAACATCGGCTCCCAGCCCAACGACAGGATGTGCCGGCAGTTGCTGCTGTTGTTCATATTCCCGTAAGGCCTGACAGAGGTCAAAGCCGTTACCATCCGGAAGGCCAATGTCTGTCAGCAACAGGTCAAAAGATTCATGATGTATCAATTCCATTGCTTCCGCTATTGAATGGGCGGAAATGACTTCGATATGGTAGTGTTCCAATAGTTTTCTGGCGACTTTCAGTGCCAGTTTATTGTCTTCCACTAAAAGGATACGGGCTTTATTTCCAGAGGAGGTGTCATTATCGGCTGCGATTTCCCTGATTTGAGGACTGGCCTCATTAAACAGCGAATTCAATTGCGGCAGGGCAACAGGCAGGCGAATCAGTACGGTTGTTCCTTTTCCTGGCTTACTTTGTACATCGATATGTCCTTTCAGTTGCCGGATATGATTTTTAACAATGGTCAGCCCCATTCCTTGACCTTCTTTATGATGACCATAATAAGCGCTGTACTGGTAACGCGGGTCAAAAAGACGGTTGATTTGTTCTGTTTCGATACCCTGCCCCTGATCGTCTATCTGGCAGTAAAGCATGGCTTTGTTCAGGGATTTTTCACCTAACCAGGCTTTGATATGAATACTGCCTTTATTGCTGAAGCGGATAGCGTTGCTTAACAGATTCAATAGAATACGGAAAACCAGCCGTTTATCACAAATGATTTGTTTGGGAATTTTATCCAGCTTGATATTGAGTTTTAATTTTTTTTCAATCAAAGCCGGTTTTTCAAGATTGACCAATTCATTTAAAAGGGTTTCAAAATTAAATGGCAGCGGCGTGGGTTCTGGATGAACATCCAGCTCGCTGTCAATCAGTTCAAGAACGCGGTTTAACATACCCAGTAATTGCTCTCCGGAACTGGACAGCATTCGGGCAAGCTCCTTTTGCTCTGCGTAAGGCATTTCATGTTGCAAAAGTTCAGACAAACCTATCAGCCCGGACAAAGGGGTACGGATATCATGGCTGACATTGGCAATAAAAGCCGATTTTGCCCGGCTTGCCGCCTCGGCTTCTGCTTTTTCAGCCTCTAACTGCAAGGTATACTGATCAGAGTCAAGACGTTTTTTTAGTCTTGCTATTTCTTCCTGTTGTTCTTTTATCGTTTGTTCCTGAGATTTTGATTGCATAAAAAATAACAACCCGGGATATTAATATTATACTTTTATTATAGATCAAATATGTTTGCAGGAATAATGTTAAAGCGCAATTTGTTGCTCAGCCTGAATTTCATCATCAGAGTCATCCGCCCCATTTAATATCAGGTTGTCGTTATGGGTTGCTGAATTTGTTGTATCAGCAGGATTGTTTTTCCCCCTGCTTTTTATTATTTCAGTACGGGTGTGTGCAATGCTAAGAAAAACATAACTGAACAGACTTATCTTGGCTGCAAGTGAGCAGAATAGAGTTTCGTTTGAGAAGGTGGATTGCTGGTAGGAATCACAGGGTTCATCTAAAACGATACTGGCAATCAGCATCGAAATCTCAAGCAATTTAAGAACGGAATAGCTGGACTGGGTAATGGTATCTATTCTGGAGGTGTCGGTTTTCAGCATGTTAAAAATGGATAAGGTCAGCTGAAGTGCAATGGTGATGATTTTTCCTGCTGGAAAATAGGATGCTGCTCCCTGTAAAAAAAGTTGAACTCTATTTATTTTCCTGCTGCTGGATGTACTGCGCATGTGTTCAGGCCTCAGATTGAAAAATCCTGAGGGGGTAGGAGCGGACTGATGTTCTTCTTCGTTGGCAGTGGCTGTAACGGTTTCCTGACTGGAAGAAGGCTGCTGCTTGGTTTTAACGATTTCAGTCCGGGTATGGGTGATGCTGAGGAAAAGATAATAAAAAAGACTGACTTTTGCCGCTATAGAGCAGAGAGAATAATCTGTGGAATTTTCAGAGTCCTGGGAGTAGTCGCATTCTTTGCCCGAGGATAACACCACAACCAGCAATGCAAATTCGGTGGATTTGATAATTAAGCCCAACAGTTGGGTCATGATATCAATTCGGGAAGTATTTGAATGAAATATGTCATAAAGCGACATGACTATCTGCAAGGCGGCTGATACGACGTTGCCATCAGTAAAATAGGATCCGGCCCCGGACACGATAAGTTGATTCCGTTGAATTTGCCGGCTTCTTGGCTGGGTGTCCAGATGATTCGTGTTTTGAGGGTTCGAATCCTGAACCTGCTTTTGATCCGGAACTTCAAGTTTAAAAAATTTGAACATTATTCGTCCTTGCTCAGGGATTGTTGGCATTTCATTTTCGTTGGAAAAAATGAAATGTCAACTATATGAAATGAACTGTAACGGCTTTGCAAGTTTAAGTTTGATATCCCTTTATATCCTGTCGAAAAGCCAGTGCCTGTTGTAAATGAGGAATAAACACTTTGGGTTCTTCTGCCAGATCAGCAAGGGTACGGGCGACTTTTAATAGCCGGTGGTAACTTCTTGCAGAGAGCTTGAGCTTTTCCATAGCCCGAGCCATATATTGTTTTTCCTCCTGGCCAAGTGCAGCATGGTGCTCACAGTCTCTTGCTGACAAGGCCGCATTTAAGCATTGTTGACGGTCCAGCTGTATCATTCGGGTTTTGATGACCTGTTCGCGCACTGTACTGCTCTTATTGGCTTCGTCGGGTTGATGGTGAATCAAATCCTGTTGTGACAGTGCCTGAATATGCAGTTGCATATCAATTCTGTCTAAAAGCGGGCCGGATAATTTGGCAAGATAGCGCTGGATTCTATCGGGGCTGCAAAGGCAGTCTGCCTGAGGGTTTCCCCAATGGCCGCAGGGGCAGGGATTCATGGCAGCGATGAGCTGGAAACGGGCAGGAAATTCCATCTGGATGGCGGCTCGGGATATACAGATCTGGCCGGATTCAAGCGGTTCGCGCAGGGTTTCCAGAACATGCCGGCTGAATTCAGGTAACTCATCAAGAAACAGTACGCCGTGATGAGCCAGAGAAATTTCGCCGGGCTTGGGGGGATTGCCTCCGCCAACCAGCGCAACAGGCGATGCGGTGTGGTGCGGAGCGCGAAAAGGCGGCGTTAACCATTGGCTGAAATCAGGCGATTTGCCTTGAATGGACTGGATGGCCGCGCATTCCAGTGCCTGTGTTTCACAAAGCGGCGGCAAGAGGGTGTGAAAGCGTTTGGCCATCATGGTTTTACCGCTGCCAGGCGAGCCGCTCATCAGCAGGCTGTGGCCGCCGCTTGCAGCAATGGTCATGGCCTGCTTCGCCTGATGCTGGCCCTTGACATCCGACAGGCAGAGATTGGACTGATAGTCTGTGTATTGTGCTCTTTCCGGCAACGCGTTGAGCTTAATTTCCCCATTGAGAAAGGCACAGACTTCGCGAAGGGTTGAAGCGCTGAGTGCCGAGCTGTGTCCGGCAAGTGCTGCCTCGCCGGCATTGGCTTCGGAAATGATAATGTTTTGTCCGGCCTGCCTTGCCGCCAGAACCATCGGAATGACCGCCTTAACGCCGCGAATCAGGCCGCTTAATGCCAGTTCGCCAACAAACTCATAGTGTTCCAGCGCTTTCGAAGAAATTTGCCCTGAGGCCGCAAGAATGCCGATGGCGATGGGTAAATCAAACCCCGTCCCTGATTTGGGTAAATCTGCCGGAGCCAGACTGACGGTGATTCGGCGGAAAGGGAATTCAAACTGACTGTTGATAATGGCTGAACGAACACGGTCTTTACTTTCTTTGATGGCTGTTTCTGCCAGTCCGACAATATTGAATGCTGGAAGACCATTGGAAATATGGACTTCCACCGAAACGGGTTTGGCAAGAATGCCGACGGCGCTTCGGGTTTTTGAAAAAGCGAGGTTCATGGTTGGATTCCTGTTATTGTTTTTTCCGGCGAGGATTATACCCAATTCACTTCAAAATGCTATGTTTGATTCTTTTGCTTTTTCCGCCAGAACGATGTTCTGACAAAAAAATCAACTCGCCTGAAACATAGCATTTTGAAAGATAACGGGTATAAACCCCTCGCCGGCAGGAATGATCCAGTACAGAATTGAATGACTATTTCTTATCGGCATTTTTCATCAGTTCATCAACCTGATGCTGTAGCTGCTCCAGTTTCTCGCGAGTGCGCAGCAGTACCTTGGATTGAACGTCAAACTCTTCCCGGGTGACCAGATCCATGCGGGCAAAGGCTGATTGCAGAATGTCTTTAAACTTCTGCTGCATATCCTGCTCCAGCCTCTGGGCGCCCTCAGGCAGTGCGGCAAACAGTCTTTTTGCGATTTCGTCAAATTGATTAGCGTCAAACATGGAATGATGTCCTGTAAAAAAATAACATTATCGAAGTGTAGCAAACCCAACTTGTGAAGACCAACAAAAATCCGCTACACTTTAGGTTCTGTGAACGAAGGGATGTTTTTATCATGAAAATGCTGGTCGCGATTATTAAACCGTTTAAGCTTGACGAAGTCTATGAGGCTTTAATGGATATTGGCATACAGGGAATTACCCTTTCGGAAACTCGCGGTTTTGGCCGTCAGAAAGGCCATACAGAGCTTTATCGGGGTGCAGAATACGTTGTTGACTTCCTGCCGAAAATTAAAATCGAGCTGGCGTTGCCTGATAATATGCTGGAATTGGCCATCGATGCCATCTGTAAATCAGCTTATACAGGAAAGATTGGCGACGGAAAGATTTTTGTTTATGAGCTTGAGCAGGCAGTCAGGGTCAGGACAGGGGAAGTGGGCGAAGATGCTTTATCCTAAGTGCCAGTGAGCAATATCCGTTGGGAAAATGAAGAACTTGCAGAGTGTTATCAAAATAACCATGCCGAGAATCAAGGGCCAGAACAGGGTTTTTCTTAAAAGAGTATGGCTTTTACCGGGGCAGCCTGTGGTCATCATATAAACATCGTATGAAATCAGGAGAATAATCACATAGGTGATAAGATAAAAATACTCCATGAACAGTATTGGCTGATCGAAATAATTTCGTCTTAAATTGTTATTCATCAGGATGACGGAAAAAATAATTCCGCCCAGAGCGGTAAATAACTGGGTCGTTGATATGCCGGCGCGCCGTTCGAATTGCTCTTGATTGGAGATGATCATGCTGATGGCAAACAGGATGCACCAGATGACCACAATAGGCAGCAGGTGTATCAAAAATGAATTGACGAGATGGCGCTTGACGATAATGTTAAAATAAAGTTCAAGGGAGTCTTTCTCCATGTGGTTCAGGGGGTCGCCGAAGCTGGTATCATAACGCATTTTCGGCATATCAAAATAGGTTTCCACAATATCAAAACCCTGTTTGACAATGTCCTGTTCAAGGCCGAAAACCTTACCAGGCTTGGTGGAAAGATATGATTCCAAATCTGGCACCAGAATAATGTGCTCTTTGAAATCCTTTGACCAGAGTCTTATCCAGATGGACTGAATATCAAAGGGAAATGAAGAATAATTGAAATTCTGTAATAGCGTTACCCCCTGAAAATGCCAGCCATAGAGCAGATAAGAGCCATAATCGTGAGAGTAATCCTGTTTAATTTTGATAGCATCATTTGCTTCGGGAAAGATAATTCCGGGTAGGATGCCGGCTTTTAAATCTTCTTTTCTAATTTTTTGCCAGATAAAACCGCTGACCCGAACGGTGTTCGATTTTACGAATTCGAAGGATTGAATAAAAATGCCGGTGGGGATGATGCGTATTTCATTTTTTTTATATTGTTCCGGGAATTTTTTCAGAAAATCGTGGACTTTTTTATCGAGGTCAGCTTTTGTTGCCACCTGATTGTTCGAGGGTTTGTATCGATCATTCACATGTATCCACAGCAGGGCAATAATAATTAAAAATATCAGAGTGATACTGTTAGAAATAAACCATGGATGTTTAATGAGCCTTTTTTCCATATGTCGGCGTCTGTGGGTAGCTATATGTTAACTGTAGCATATTTTGTTTTGCTTATATGTCCCGCAGCGTGTACGGGACATGGAGTTGCTTTTATCTGACCAGGGTATCGTTAATAAAATGCCATGCTTTTTCACTGACAGGCATGACAGACAGCCTATTTCCCTTTCTGATAAGCGGCATGTCGGCCAGCTCTTCATATTGCTTGAGTTCGTCAAGAGGAATCAGCTGATCAAATTTTTCTTTAAAACGAATATCCACCATAAACCATCGAGGATTATCCGGTGTGCTTTTAGGATCAGGATGTTCAGATTCCGGATCAAAGGCGGTGAAATCAGGATAGGCTTCACTGCATACCTCAGCAATGCCGATGATTCCGGGCGGCTTGCAGTTTGAATGATAGAAAAAGATTTTGTCGCCTATTTTCATATCGTTTTTCATGAAATTTCGTGCCTGGTAATTCCGAACTCCATCCCAGGGCGAACTCTGGTTCGGGGCATTTTTTAAATCATCAATGCTGAAGCAGTCCGGTTCTGATTTCATCAGCCAGTAGTTGGTCATTCTTCTCTCCAATAAAAATGTTTGGGGGTAACGATGCCGGAAAGGGGAACATCCCATTCCTGCGCCCTGAGGTATTCAAAGCGTTGAAAATCATAGGCAACGCCGATGAGCAGAGGTTGTGTTACATCTTTGAGAGCCCGGTCGTAATAGCCTGCACCCATGCCCATTCGAGTGCCTTTTGAATCAAAGGCCACCAGAGGCATAAAAATAATGTCCAGATCCTGAGGCTTTATCGCAAGAGACAGGCTGACATCGGGTTCCGGAATATTAAAACGGTTTTTCTTAAAGGGCGTTGAGGGCGTGGCAGGGAGAAAATCCAGGCTCTTGTCTTCTCTTAGACAGGGAAAATAACAAAATTTTCCGTGATAAGGGGCAGATGTCCACAAGACATCTAAATCAACTTCCCCATTTGCGCTGAAATAAAGCGCAATCCGTTTTGCCTTACGATAAGCCTCTGAGATTGCAATACGTTTGCAGACCTGCGCCGAGGTTTTTATTCTATACTCAGCAGGCAGCCGCTGCCGTACCTGTTTTAATCCCTGTCTTATCAGATTTTTGTATCGATCAGCCATATGTTTCGAGTGTATTTTCAAGAACAGCGATTACGGATGGATTGGGCATTATACCCAATCAACTTCAAAATGCCTAAACCATAGCATTCTAAAGTTAATTGGGTATAGAATTCAAGGATAGTAAAAAAAAAACAGCCGGAATGTAAATTCATGCTTGGAAGTTTTAAAAAATTATTGTATATAGTCTCTCCCGATTCGTAACGGAAGAAGTCAGGCATGCCTGGCAAGTTGCTAATTTTGAAGAGTGAGCATTAAAATGTCAGATACTTATGAAGATGAAAATGATGTATTTGCTATTGAAGAAGATGATGATGAGGACGAGTTTGTTGAGGTCGGTGCAAAGCATGTTCAGGGCGATAGCATTGATAAACATCTTGCTGCCCGTCGCCGGCTGGAAAGTTTGCTGGAAGAAAGACTGTTAAAGTCCGAACTGGAAGACTATATGGATTATTGATGGTGGATGACTTTCTTTTTTCGGGCAAGGATCGCCTGTTTCTGGGCGAGGCGCTGTTTGAAACATTGGCGGTTCGTCAATCAAAACCTTGTTTTCCTGAGTTACACTGGCAGCGCTTGAATGCAGGAATCGAGAGGCTCGGTCTGTCTGTCAGGGTCAGCGAGCATGATTTCTTCCAGGCCATTGAGTGTTATATTCATCAACATCAACTGAAAGACTGCGGTTTGAAGCTTATTTTAAGTTTTGGCGAAGCCTCCCGTGGCTTATCTGCTTATGGCCGCCAGCCTGCCTTTTATCTGGATTCATTTGACCTGCCAGCATTGAAACCCAGGGTCAGCCTGATAAAAAACGAATGGCTTCGCGACGGGAAAAATCCGGTATATCAATTAAAATCAATAAGCTATCTTGAAAATATTCTCGCCAGAAGGAAGGCTGAGGCTATGGGTGCTGATGATGCCCTTTTCTTTAATTTGAATCAGCAGGTAACAGAAACCTGCACGGCGAATATTTTTATCATAAAAAATGCTGTGATTATTACGCCGCCTGAACAGGATGGTTTATTGGCAGGAACGACCCGTCATCGACTGATACAGATGGCTCTTCAGCAGGGCATTGAAATTGTTCAACAATCCCTGACTGAACAACAGTTGCTTGATGCAGAGGCACTGTTTCTCAGCAGCAGCCTGCAGGGTTTGCAGCAAGTCACTCGTTACGAACAGCGGGATTATCCGGAAAACCATCCGCTTTTTCTAAGGTTGCAGTCTTTTCTTTCTTCATCCTCTGCCTGCTGACATACCATAACAGCAGGAGCAGCAGGCTGACGCTTGCCGCAAAAAACAGTCCGCCTGCCGACCATAGTTTTTCTGGTTTTGATATCAGGTTTACGCCGGCATGGCCGCAGTACGTGTAGAGAATTTCTGGTGGAAGTAGAAAGATGACGGTTGTTACAGCATAAACACGAAACCGTATTGCCGTGACGCCCATTCCATAATTTACCAGATTAAAGGGCAGCAGCGGCAGCACGCGCAATAGGGCGACGCTCTGCCAGCCATGCCGTTCTACGGCATCCATTAATTGCTGGATGCTTCTGGCTTTTCGCTGATGAACCCAGTCAGCGGCAAGATGGCGGCTGATGAGAAAAGCAAGGCAAGCTCCGAGACTGGCTCCGGTAAGGTTAAACAGGGTACCTTCAAAGGGGCCGAAAATCGCACCTCCAGCCAGCGTCAGCACCATGGTGGGCAGCAGCATCAGCGTTGAAAAGCAGTAGACAAGAACAAAACCGATAGGCGCCCATAATCCCAGATGTTTGATGCTCTGAATGATCTGTTGAACATGTTGTTGAAAATACCATGCAGAGAGAACAAAGACTATCAGAAAGATCGCCAATCCAAGTCTGTTAAGTGTTTTGGAGTATTTATTCATATTCAGTTACTCTATTATATGTCTCAGGGTTTAGGCAAGCATTTCCTGTCAACACGCCCTGGTACCACATCCTGTAAATAAGTTAAGAGAACCTACGTCCCGCGGCTTGTCCGCGGGATCCATGAATCTTTCTACATCGCTGGATCCCACGGACAAGCCGTGGGACGTAGGCGAAGAAAATGGTCTTAACTTAGATGCTGTCGTCACGAGATAAACCGGGCTGCAAATTGAATCTGATTTGCGCAAAACGCTGTTTGAATTCGTTAAATAGCACTCACTATTCGCCTCATTCAAACAGCGTTTTGCACTAAATCATTTCAATTTTCGCTCCGATTTATCTCGTGACGACAGCATCTAATCCATACGATGGAAGAAGATAATCGATAAAATATCAATTCGCTGGTTGAGATTTTTTGTCCATAAAAACTGCCCCAGATAGCCGACATTCACTGATGTTTTTGGGGATATGACGCCTTTGACTGCAAAGTAAATCCGTTGCTGACCCCATCTCGTCAAAGCTTCCCACTGAGGTTGGTTGATATAATAAAAATTTTCGAAAAACATGACCGGGCAGGCCGATACACCTGCCGGGCAGGCAGAAAGATTAATTCCGCTGCGATTCAGCCACCCCGTTCCAGAAGCCCCCTGTTGCCGTCTTTCGTCAATACGGGTCCAGAGCGCCATCTCCCAGTTTTTGTTGAAGTGATGTTTGAATGCCAACTGTTGCCAGAGGGATTGAAAATACAGCCATCTTCCAGACTCCGGCAGGCGTGTAGGTACATAATCCATTCCCAATATCGCTTCCCAGCGTTCGCTCAGATGTTTTCCAATAAAGATGCGATCAACATTCTGGCGAAGCAGGAAGGGGTTTTCGTTATAACGCAGATGGGTTGAGATTTGGTAAAAATAGGAAGGATTGGTTTTGAAATGACCATCAATGACTGCGGTTGTCCAGAAATTGGTATTCCTGAAATCAAGCGCTTGACAGAGTCCGGAAAATAAACAGAAGGCAATATAAAAAAAAATGCGGTTCATTCCGAACGCCGGCAGCTCAAAATTTTATATTACCTATCTAAATGTTTTTTTTCAAATTTTTACATAACGTCCAGGGGCTTTTATCAGCCCTTTGTACGTTAGATTTTCTATCGATGGCGCTGGAATCATTTTTCCAGATCGTTTTTTGAGCCAGTCCATCCAGGTAGGCCACCATGAGCCACTATGTTGTTCTGCCTGCGTTAACCACAGGTCGCTGTCAGAGGCTTCATTCTCGGCGCTGTAATAAAAATATTTATTCGCAGAGGGCGGATTGACAATGCCGGCAATATGGCCTGAGCCGCCAAGGATAAATTTTTTGGGGCCGGAAAATGCCTGAAAGCCTTTATAGACGGTTTGCCAGGGGGCGATGTGATCTTTGATGGTGGACACAAAGCAAACGGGTATGTTGACCTTGTGGATATTCAGCGGAGCATTTTTTATTTTCAATTGATTCGGCTTGATTAAATCATTATGCAGATACATCCAGCGAAGATATTCCGACATCATCCGGGCCGGCATGTTGGTGCTGTCAGCATTCCAGAAGAGAAGATCAAAGGGTACCGGATCTTTACCCTGCAGGTAATTTTTAATAAAAAATGACCAGATGAGATCATTGGCTCTTAATGAATTGAAGGTTGAGGCCAGAAAATCGCCTGCAAGATAGCCTTTGCGTTTCATTTCGACCTCAATCTGTTTGATTTGCTGATCGTCGATATAAACGGAAATATCGCCGGGGTCAGAAAAATCAATCATTGCGGCCAGAAAGGTTGCGGATTTGATAAGCTTTTTACCGATGGCCTGATGATAGGCCAGCAGGCTGGCAAGCAAGGTTCCGCCGATGCAGAACCCCAGAGTATTGACCTGTTCAACCTTCATTTGTTTTTGAATGATCTCAATCGCTGTTTCCGGGCCTTCGTGCAGATAGTCAAAAAAGCTTTTATCCGCATGACGTTCATCCGGATTCACCCATGAGATGATAAAAACGGTAATACCCTGTTCTGTCAGCCATTTAACCAGAGAGTTTTCCGGACTTAAATCAAGAATATAATATTTGTTAATCCATGGCGGAACTATCAGCAGCGGTACGGATTTTACTTTTTCAGTGACCGGCTCATACTGAATTAATTCCATCAGATCATTGCGAAAAATGACCTTCCCGGGGGTGCAGGCAATGTTTTTACCGGGTTCAAATGCATTCATGTCGGTCATTTTTATAATCAACCGGTGTGAGCCGCTTTCAACGTCAGATAAGAAATTGTTCAGTCCTTTCAGCAGGTTGGTGCCATGGGATTGAATGGTTTCCGATAAAAGTTGCGGATTGGTATAGAGATAATTGGCCGGCGACAGGGCATCAAGGTACTGCTGTGCCAGAAAACGAATTTTTCGCGCTACCTTTGGATCGTCTGGCTGCACCTGTTCCAAAAGGGCATTAAAATGCTCGCTGGCCAGTAAATAATGTTGTCCAAGGCAGTTAAAAAAAGGATTATTTTGCCAGCCCTCGTGTTTGAAGCGCTTGTCTGTCAAGCTTGATGATTTGCCATCCAGCCAGCCCAGGCACTGATTCTGGAATAAACTGAATGCATCTTGCCAGTAGGAAAATTGAGACTGCATTAATTTTTCAGGATGGCTGAGAAAGGTCATGGTCAGGGATTGCATGTCTTCAATGAGCTGAATATATTGGCGGATAATATCAGGGATATATTCTGGATCCCCTTGAATCTGCTCAATAATATGCAGGCTTTTATCCGCTACGGAGTTCATAAGCTGCTGTAGTTCATCATCCTTTGACATGAGACGCTCCTGATTCTTATTGTTATTCATTGAGTGTATGAATAGAATTAAAATCTTTCAAGTTGAGATGAAAGAACCCTTTTTTCCATAAAATGCAACATGCCATTATCACAGATCTTTTTTCCGTGGAATGAAGCGGTTATACTGCTTCATATTGACTTCAAATTATCCAGCGGATGCGCCTTAAAAAATTAAAACTGACAGGATTTAAATCCTTTGTCGAGCCGACAAATTTGCTTTTCCCCGGGCAGTTGACTGCTGTTGTCGGGCCAAATGGCTGCGGAAAGTCGAATTTGATTGATGCTATCAGCTGGGTGCTTGGTGAAAACGCGCCAGGACAGCTGCGCGGCAAGGCAATGACCGATGTGATATTTAATGGTTCTGAACATCGCAGACCGTTGGGACAGGCCAGTGTCGAGCTTGTTTTTGACAACAGTCTGGGGCGACTAAGCGGAGCTTTTTCCCAATATGCCGAATTGTCTATCAAGCGAAAAATTTCCCGTGACGGCGAATCCCGTTATTTTCTTAACGGCAGCCGCTGCCGCCGTCGGGATATTCAGGATATCTTCATGGGAACCGGGGCAAGGGCCCGGGGGTATTCCATTATCGGACAAGGTACAGTTTCACGCCTGATTGAAGCGAAGCCGGAAGATTTGAGGGCTTATCTTGAAGAGGCCGCCGGTGTTTCAAAATATAAAGAACGGCGGAGAGAAACCCTGCAGCGCATCAGCCATACCCGTGATAATTTATCAAGAGTGCTGGATATTCGGGAAGAACTTGGCAAGCAGTTGAGCCGTTTAAAAAGACAGGCCGATGCAGCGCGTCAATATCATCAGCTTAAAGAAAGGGAAAAAATATGCCATGGGCAAATCAATGCGCTCAAATGGCAGCAGTTTGAACAACAGCGACAGCAGCTTGATTCCAGAATGAGAGGGCTAGATGTCGAAATCGAAAAGCAGAAAGCCGTATCGGCAACGCAATTGAAAGAAAAACAGCAAAGCCAGATGGCCTTGGAGCAGGCCGAGCAATGCTGTCAGGATTTGCAGGAACAATTTTATCAGTTATCGACCGTCATTGCCCGGCTGGAAGCTAAAATCAGCCAGAGTGAGCAGGATAAACAGCGGCTTGAAGCCGAGCATGAAGCGCTTGCGGACAATATTCTTAAGAACGGCATAGAGTCGGATGAAAATCAGTCTCGCCTGAAAAAAGCCGAGCATCGCTTGATTGAATTAAAACAGATGTCATCTGGCCTGAGTCAGGAACAGAGCGAACTGGAGCAGAAATTATCTGCTGCCAAACAACAGCTTTCTCAACTGCAGCAACAGCAGCGGACGCTTGAACGCCATCATCAGCAAGTGATTTTATCTTTGCAACAGGCAAAATTAAAGCAGGTTCATATGCAGGAGCAGACTGAAGTGCGCAAGCAGATGTACCAGCAGATTGAAGATGAGCTGAATGTTTTGAAAACCGAGACCGAGCAGTATTCCTCAAGTGATTTTGAACAACAGCAGGCAGATGCAGAAGCAGCGGTTTTAGCGGCCAGGCAGACGGTTGATAGCATAGAATCTGAAACGCTTGAATTGAAACAGCAGCTGGCCTCTGTTGAAAAAAACTATCTGCGCGTTCAGGATGAGTTGTTACAGCTGAAATCAGAACAGGCTACCTTGGCGGCAAGACAGCAGGCTATGGTAAAAGCCCGGCAGTCTGTCAGCGGAAAATGGCAGCATCAACCCCGATTGATTGATAACATCCAGGTTGAACATCATTGGCGCCATGCCTGTGAGCTGGTGCTGGCTGACTGGTTGGATGCGGTGTTGGTTGATGAGTTGAAACCGTTGGGTGATGAGGTTTTCGAACAAAAAAACAAAGCCCGGGCGCTGCTGGCTTCAACGAAAAACCTGTCTACAGAGAATACCGGCCTGGCTACGAAGGTCAGCGGCCTGACGGATGGGCTCAAAAGACGCCTGTCCAGCATCCATACGGCTGAAAATTATGAAGACGCACTGGAAAAACTTTCAGGCCTGTCTGCCGATGAATCTATCATTACGCCGGAGGGTTTCTGGCTGGCAAAAGACTGGATTTATAGCCATCCGCAGCAAGAGGAAGACGAGCCGGGATTGATTGCCAGACAGCAGCAGATTGAGCAACTCAATCAAAAAATATCCGATGAAGAACAAGGTGTCGGCAACATCAGACAACAACGGGACGCCCTTCGTTCGGCTTTAGATCTCAAGCAATTAAGCTTGGAAGAAACACGCAGCACCTGGCAGTCGCTGAAAGAGGCTTTGCGCATATTGTCGCTCGAATGCGAGCACGCCCTTAAACAACAACGGGAAAGACAACAGAAAATTTTATCGAATCTTGAGCGCCAACAATCGATTGAAGATGAACTCAGCGCTTTCGCTGAACAACAGATCAGGCTTGAAAGAGACATCGAAAGCTTCACCCGGCAGCAACAGGAGCAGACGCTGGCTTTAACATCGTTGGCCTTAAGCATTGAGCAGCAGGAAAAGCAAATGCCATATGCCGCCTTGGCAAAGATGCGGCAGCAATCACAGGATCTCCGCATACAGATTGAACGCCATTCTTTGATGATTGAGCAGGAAACAAAAGAAAAACTGCGAATGAGCCAGACGCTGCAGAGTTTGACGATGAAGCTTGGACGGATCAAAGATCAGCTGACAGCAATAGAAAATACCGAAGAAATGAAAAACAGCCTGAACCAACAGCTCCGGCAGCAGCAATCGCTGGATGAGCGGCTTAAACTGGCCCGGGAAAAGCAGCTTGAGCTGAGTTCAAATCTGCAGCAGTTTGAAGAACAGCAGGATGGTCTGCAGGCAGTGATTGCACAATTAAATGAGGAAAAAAATCAGTTGGAACTGAGTTCCCGTTCATTATTGGTCAGGCAACAGACAATAATAGAATCGAGCGATGGACAGCATCAATCATTTAACGATATATTATCCTCATCAGGTCATGATCTCAGTCTTGAGGACTGTGAGCAGAGCCTGATGAAAATCAGAAAGCGGATTGAGCAAATGGGCGCAGTCAATTTGGCTGCAATTGAAGAATTTAATCAGGAATCTGAACGTAAGCAACATCTGGATCAGCAGTACGATGATTTGACAGCTTCGATTGAAGGGCTGGAGCAGGCGATAAAGACAATGGATAAAGAAACCCGAACAAGGCTTGAAGCTGCCTTTTCGGAGGTTAACCAATCTTTTCGCTCACTTTTTCCTCGTCTTTTCGGCGGTGGAAGGGCAAATCTTGAGCTGACGGATTCCAATCTGCTGGAAGCAGGAATTGTTGTGATGGCACAACCGCCGGGAAAACGAAATGCCAGTATTCAGATGCTTTCAGGAGGGGAAAAAGCCATGACCGCGGTTGCGCTGGTGTTTGCTTTTTTTCAATTGAATCCTTCGCCGTTTTGCCTGCTGGATGAAGTGGATGCGCCTTTAGATGACGTGAATGTCGGGCGCTTTTGTGAATTAGTAAAAGAAATGTCTGAATATATTCAGTTCCTGTTTATAACGCATAACAAAATAACCATGGAAATGGCTGACCATTTAATGGGAGTAACAATGAGGGAGCCGGGCGTATCGCGTCTGGTATCAGTCGATGTAAAACAGGCTTTGACAATGGAGTAATCAATGCAATCGAACATCAATTTGCTCATAAACGTTGTTTTATTGGCGGCTGTTATTGTAACAATCGTCGCTGTGATGAAAAACAGGCGGCGGCAGATGAGCTATATTAGAGAATCTTCGGAAGAAACGGCTGCCGGCAGCCTTTTTAACGATGACATCATCTCTGTCCGTAAAATTACGATGGACGAGGAAGACAGTGATTCTATGCCTTCTTTAATCGTTGACGAGGAAGATGAGGTTAACCGCTCTGAAACCGGTTCCAATGATATTTCCCATGCAGAAGAACGCATGGATGATGCCCGTCATGTTGAAGAGCCGGCAGACCAGGAGCCTCCTTTAATGTTGTTTCTTCTGGCGCGCAACGATCAGTTTTTTGCAGGTTATGACTTACTGCAGTCGCTGCTGGCCTCCGGCCTGAGATTTGGTGATGACGGCCTGTTTCATCGTCATCAGAACGCCAGCGGCCATGGGCCTGTGATTTGCAGTCTGGCTTCGGCGACGTCTACCGGTGTCTTTGATATGCAGAATATCGGCGCTTTTAAAGAGAAAGGGCTTTGTATTTACATGCATTGTTCAAAAAATCCGGGAATCGACAGAGAGCGTTTTGCCATTATGCTTGAAACTGCCCGACAATTGAAAGACAGCCTTGATTGCTACCTGCTTGATGATGCCAGAAAGCCTCTTAACGAGGAACGCTTGAATCGATATCATCAACGACTGGAACAGGAAGAATCTGCTGTTGTATAAAAAAGGAATAGCGCTATGAATCTGAAAGATATTGCGGCATCTTTATCGCTGACAGTTGAAAAAGATATCGAGATTTCTGAATTTTATATCAATTCCGCCAAGGTGCAGCCCGGCGGGATTTTTGTTGCAATCCGTGGCGACAGGCTTGACGGCCATGATTTTATCAATGATGCGGTTGCCCATGGTGCTTCGGCAGTCCTTTGTTCGAAAGCGCAGGAGAATCTGTCCGTGCCGCAACTGCTGGTGGATGACACACTCCAGGCTCTTCAGCAGATTGCTCGCCAGCATCGCAAAAAATACCCTTGCCCGGCGGTCGCCTTGACCGGCAGTAATGGTAAAACCAGCGTCAAGGAAATGATAGCCAGTATTTTGCCATCTCCATCATTATCCACAACGGGTAATCTGAATAATCATATCGGCGTGCCCTTGACGGTTCTCAGGCTGAATGCCGAGCATCGTTATGCGGTCTTCGAGCTGGGTGCTAATCATCCCGGTGAAATTGCGCTGACGGTTTCGATTGCAAGGCCTCAGGTGGCCTTGATAAACAATATCGGGCCGGCTCATCTTGAGGGCTTTGGTTCAATTGATGGCGTTGCCCGGGCGAAAGGTGAAATTTATCAGGGGCTGGCTGAAAATGGCGTCGCTGTGGTAAATGACGACGATACCTATGCCCACTTTTGGGATAATGATTTGAAAAACAAACAGGTGATTCGTTTTTCAGCATCAAAAAACAGCGATGTCAGGGCGTCGGAATTAAGTTTTGATGCCGGCCAGCGTGCAAGGTTTCAATTAACGCTGCCTGATGGTCAGCAGACTGAAATCAGTCTGCAGGTTCCCGGCGCACATCAGGTTAACAATGCCCTGGCTGCGGCATCCTGCTGTTTTGGACTGGGGCTGGATATCGAACAAATTGCGAAAGGACTGAATCGTTTCAGCGGCGTTGCCGGACGGATGGCGACTTATCCGGGATTAGAGGGCGCGTTGCTGATTGATGACACTTACAATGCCAATCTGCGTTCAACGCTTGCAGCACTTGATGTACTGGCTGCAAGAGAAGGGGTTCGCATCTTCGCCTTTGGCGATATGGGCGAACTGGGTCAGCAGGCCGAAGCACATCATATTCAGGTCGGTGAAGAAGCCAAAGCAAGAGGGATTGATTATTTATTTACCATCGGTAAAAACAGCGCCCTGGCTTTTAAAGCCTTTGGTGGAAAAGGCGGCCATTTTCAATCCAAGGCAGAGCTGGCAGAAAGCATACGTCCTTTGATGGGGGCTGATTCTACAGTTTTATTGAAAGCTTCACGTTCAATGGCTTTGGAAGAATTGACTGAGTTGCTGAAAAAAAACGATAAACAGCGTGCTACAGCCTGAGTGTAGCACTCACTGCCATTAAGTTAAGAGAGTCTACGTCCCGTGGCTTGTCCGTGGGATCCATGAATCTTTCTACATCGCTGGATCCCGCGGACAAGCCACGGGACGTAGGCGAAGAAAATGCTCTTAATTTAATGGAAGTGAGTGTAGCACGGTGCCAACTGATGGAGATATCTCGCCTCGTACGGCATGACGTGGGTAGACAATGCTTGGCTTCACGGCTCTGGGAATGATTTTGAGCCTGTGTTACACTGAACTTTTGCTTAAAACCAGAGCCTGCTGGGCTACTGAAAATAAAAAACAGACCGACGGTCTTGATAAATGAAGGAAACTCTATGCTTTATTGGCTGACGCAATACTTACAGCAGCATTATCATGTTCTCAGGGTTTTTCAATATCTCACCTTGCGCTCGATTCTTGCCGCACTGACAGCCTTATTGGTCAGCCTGCTTTGCGGACCGCTGATGATTCGCTGGTTGAAAAGCCTTCAAGTCGGTCAAATGGTTCGCGATGACGGGCCTCAAACGCATCTATCAAAAGCCGGCACGCCAACCATGGGCGGCATTCTGATTCTGATTGGGATTACCGTCAGCTGCCTTTTATGGGGGAATTTAACCCAGCCCAATCTCTGGCTCGTACTTCTGGTGACGCTTGCCTTTGGACTGGTGGGTTCGGTGGATGATTACCGTAAACTGGTATTAAAAAATTCCCGAGGGCTGCCCGGGCGATGGAAACTTTTCTGGCAGTCCATTATCAGTCTGGCAGCGCTCTGGTATTTATATTCTCGGGCTTCCCTGCCCATCCATACCGAACTGGTATTTCCATTTGTTAAAGCCTGGCGCTTTGACATGGGGTGGATTTTTATCATTGTTGGATACCTGGCCATTGTTGGAAGTTCCAATGCCGTCAATCTGACCGACGGACTGGATGGCCTTGCCATTGTACCGATTATTATGGTTGCAGGGGCCTTGGGCGTTTTTGCCTATGTATGTTCAAATGTGATTTATGCAACATACCTTGCTATTCCTTTTGTCCCCAATACGGAAGAAATCACTATTTTTTGCTCTGCAATTGTCGGCGCTGGTCTGGGTTTTCTTTGGTATAACACTTACCCAGCCCAGGTTTTTATGGGCGATGTCGGTTCATTGTCTCTGGGGGCTGCGCTGGGCATTGTCGCAATGACCATCCGTCAGGAGCTGGTGCTGCTGATTATGGGCGGACTTTTTGTTCTTGAAACCCTGTCTGTTATTTTACAGGTTGGGTATTTTAAATTAAGCGGTGGAAAACGTTTATTCAAAATGGCGCCTTTACATCATCATTTTGAGTTGAAAGGTTGGGCGGAGCCGAAAGTCATTGTTCGTTTTTGGATCATCACTGTATTTTTCGTGCTTTTTGGGCTGGCAACATTAAAGTTAAGATAAGGATAAAGCATGAATCAGCCGTTTTGTTTGATTGTTGGTCTTGGAAAGACGGGGATGTCTTTTGCCCGTTATTGCCAGCGGAAAAATCATCATTTCGCCTTCTTTGATACACGGCAAAAGCCGCCTATGCTGGCTTCTTTTAAAGAAGCTTTTCCGGATGCGGCCATCTATCTGGCCGATATTCCCCGGTCATTGATTCCTCATATCAAGCTGGTGCTGGTAAGTCCCGGTTTTGATTTGAATAATGATTTTATACATGAAATTTTTACTCATGAAGTTCCCGTTTACGGCGACATTGAATGTCTTGCCAAAGAACTGAAAAAGCCGGCAATTGCTGTGACCGGCACAAACGGCAAATCAACGGTTGTCAGTCTTTTGGGGGAAATGGCCCGGGCGGAAGGGCTGCGTCCGGCCGTGGGCGGCAATATTGGAATGCCGGTTCTGGATTTATTTGCAGACGGCAATGATTATGATTTATGGGTGCTTGAATTGTCGAGCTTTCAGCTGGAGCTGACCCATTCTCTTAAACTGGCCGGCGGCGTGGTATTGAACATCAGTCCGGATCATCTGGACAGACACCGAACGTTTGAATCTTATAAAGCGGCGAAGCAGCGCATTTACCGCATGTCGGATTACATGGTTTATTCAAGGGCGGATGAGCAGACCAAGCCTGTTCTGGATTTCAAACGCCTGACGCCCTTTCACCTGATGAGTTTCGGGTTGGATGTTCCTCAAGATAACAACTGGGGGATTATTCATGACGGCCAGAAAAAATTTATTGCCCGTGGCGAGGATGCCCTTCTTGATGTTGATGATATGGTTTTAAAGGGAATCCACAATCAATTGAATGCGCTTGCGGCCTGTGCTTTGGCAGAAGTGGCCGGAATTTCCAGCCAGTCGATGGTGAAGGTGCTGAAATCCTTCACAGGCTTGCCCCACCGCTGCCAGTTGGTCAGGGTTCTTGATGGCGTGCAATGGATAAATGATTCCAAGGGAACCAATGTGGGGGCGACGCTTTCAGCTATTGACAGCCTTGGTGAATCACTCAAAGGTAAAATCGTCCTGATTGCCGGCGGCCAGGGAAAAGATGCTGATTTCAATCTGCTGAATCCTGCTGTCAGCGCATATGTGCGCGCGGCGGTACTCATTGGCGCGGATGCCGGAAAAATTGCTGATGCCATTGGTGAGCATACGGACGTCTATCATGAAGACAGCCTGGACGGGGCAGTTAAGAAAGCCCGCGAACTGGCGCAAAAAGAGGATGCCGTTTTATTATCTCCAGCCGCTGCAAGTCTGGATATGTTCAAAGATTTTAACGATCGGGGAGAGCAATTTGCGGCATCTGTCGAGGCGCTGAAATAATGCTGCAGCCAAGACACTACAATGCAAGGGGCAAGGCCGTTTCCGGGCCGCCTGCTTTATATGATAAATGGTTAATTGGTGCTGCATTCGGACTCATCATGCTGGGCTTGACGATGGTTGCTTCAAGCTCGGTGATGATTTCAACAAAATATTTTCATCATCCTTTTCATTTTCTTGCCCATCAGCTGATGTATCTGCTGGCCGGACTGACGGCTGGTATTTTTGTGATACGGACAGACAGCCAGTTCTGGGAAAAATATTCCATGGCGTTGCTGTTTTGTTGTTTTTTCCTGTTATTGATAGTGCTGGTACCCGGCATTGGCAGAGTGGTTAACGGCAGCCGCCGATGGCTAGCCTTTGGGCCAATTGGAATCCAGGTCTCAGAACTTGCCAAGCTCATCATTATTTTTTATTTATCAGGTTATCTCGTCCGCCAGCAGGAAAACATTCACAATGATATTTCAGGCTTCATCAAACCGATGATGATCTTATCCCTTTTTGCCGTTCTTCTGCTGATGGAACCTGACTTCGGCTCAACGGTGGTGATTGCTTCAACGGTTTTGTCCATGTTGTTTCTCGCCGGGATTCGACTTAGGTATTATTTAGGGTTATTATTATTGGTTGTGGGGGCATTAGTTGCTTTGGCGGTATCTTCACCTTACCGCATGGCGCGCTTAACTGCTTTTCTGGACCCATGGGCTGATCAATATAACAGTGGTTATCAGCTCACACAGTCGCTGATTGCCTTTGGTCGAGGCGGTTGGTCAGGATTGGGGTTGGGAGAGAGCGTTCAGAAGTTATTTTATCTGCCTGAAGCCCATACTGATTTTCTTTTTGCTGTACTGGCGGAAGAATTAGGTTTGTTGGGTATCCTGTCAGTGATTGCTTTATATAGTATACTCATATTTAGAGGATTCAGAATTGCCTGTCAGGCCTGGCTTGAGGAGCGTTTTTTTGCTGCTTATACCGCCTATGGACTGACGTTCTGGATGGGCTTTCAGGCCGCTGTAAATATGGGAGTAAATTCAGGTTTATTGCCGACCAAGGGATTGACTTTGCCATTGATGAGTTATGGTGGTGCAAGTATGGTGATAAACTGTGTACTTATTGCATTATTGTTGAGAATCGATCATGAAAATCGCTGGAAAGCGTGGGGGTTTGTTAAGGATTAGCTGCAGGCAGAACACCCGGATTTCCAGCCCTATAGGGGATTATTGTGAATAAGGCCAGACATTTTTCATCGCCAAGGATGGGGCGTATTGAACATATCCATTTCGTAGGAATCGGCGGCGCAGGTATGTGCGGAATCGCCGAAGTGCTTCATAACGAAGGTTATCAGGTCACAGGCTCTGATAATAACGACGGCCGAAGCGTTCAGCACCTGATGGCTTTGGGCATCAGGGTCTATAAAGGGCATAGCGAACAGCAGGTAACCGGTGCTGATGTGGTTGTGAAATCTACGGCCATTAAAGACGACAATCCTGAAATCATCGCTGCAAAAAAAATGATGATACCGGTGATACCTCGCGCGGCGATGCTGGCGGAAATCATGCGTTTTCGTTATGGTATTGCCATTGCCGGAACCCACGGGAAAACCACGACAACCAGTCTGGTGAGCAGCCTTCTTGCTGAGGGCGGATTTGATCCCAGTTATGTCATTGGCGGAAAATTAAACTCATCCGGTTCGAATGCCCAGCTGGGTAAATCAGAGTATTTTGTCGCCGAAGCTGATGAAAGCGATGCTTCCTTTCTGTTTTTAAAACCGATGATGGCCGTGGTCACCAATATTGATGCGGATCATATGGAGACCTATCAGGGCAGTTTTGATAAATTAAAACAAACTTTCATTGAGTTTCTGCACCATCTGCCATTCTATGGACTGGCTGTTCTTTGCATTGATGATCCGGAAGTGTTGAGCATTTTGCCTTTTGTTCAACGGCCTATCAAAACTTATGGTTTTTCAGAGGGGGCAGCGTATCGTGCGGTGGACTGGCAGCAAAACGGTCTGTCCAGCGAGTTCAAAGTCAGCCGCCCGGCTCCGCATCAGGACTTGATGATCAAATTCCAGTGGCCCGGCCGTCATAATGTGCTGAATGCCCTGGCTTCGATTGCCATCGCGACAGAGTTGGGGGTCAGCGATCAGGCTATTATTGATGGATTGGCTCAGTTTCAGGGGGTTGGCCGGCGCTTTCAATTACTCGGGGAACGTAAATTCGCCCATGGCCAGGCACTGGTTATTGATGATTACGGCCATCATCCGAAAGAGATCAGCTCCACCATTGACGCATTCAGAAAAGTGTGGCCTGAAAACCGCCTGATTCATGTTTTTCAACCGCATCGATATTCCAGAACCAAAGCGCTCTATCCGCAGCTGGTTGAGGTACTGTCTGCAAGCGACGAGCTGATTTTGATGGATATTTATTCTGCCGGCGAATCGCCTATTGTTGGCATTGATTCGGCCTCCATGGTGAAGGATATTCAGAAAAAACAGCCCAGCGCCCATCATGTTCAGGGAAATAATGTTGAAGCATGTCTTGACCAGATTGTAAAAGACGGAGATATTATTCTAATGCAGGGTGCCGGAAGCATCGGACAGATAGCGCTTCATCTCATGGAAAAAGTACAGGAATCAGCATGACCATATCCAAAGAGCCAGAGCAAAAGCAGAACTACCGTGGCGAGTTACTCATTGCTGAACCGCTATCGGATTATACGACCTGGCGGGTCGGCGGTAAGGCTACCCGTCTCTATAAGCCGGCAGATATTGACGATCTTGCAGCATTCATCAAGCAATTGCCTCCTGATGAGCCATTGCTGTGGATTGGCCTCGGTTCCAATCTGCTGATTCGCGACGCAGGTTTTAAAGGTACGGTGATCATCACTCAGGGGAAGCTGAATGGTCTTCAATTGATTGATACTCACAAAGTTTATGTTGAAGCCGGCGTTTCCTGTGCCAGCATGGCGCGTTTCTGCGCTCGTAACCACCTTGCCGGCACTGAATTTCTGGCCGGAATTCCGGGTACGATGGGCGGTGCTTTACGAATGAATGCCGGATGCCATGGCGGAGAGACCTGGAATCATGTTGTCGAAGTCCAAACCATGACCCGCAGCGGCGAAATCCGTAAAAGGAGCGCCGACGAGTTTGCCGTAGCCTATCGCCATGTGGAAGGCCTGCAGGATGAGTGGTTTATCTCGGCGACGTTTCACTTGCCGGCAGGCGATAAGGCAGAATCTTTAAAAATGATAAAAGATTTACTGGCTCATCGCAGCTCAACGCAGCCAACCAGTGATTATAACTGCGGTTCTGTTTTCCGGAATCCTCAAGGCGGATATGCCGCCAGGCTTATCGAATCCTGCGGTTTTAAAGGTTATAAAATCGGCGAAGCAATGGTATCGCCGAAGCATGCTAATTTCATCATCAATTATCAAGGGCTGGCATCGGCCTTTGAAATTGAGTCATTAATTGCCCATATACAAAACTCTGTTCGGGAGCAGCAGGCTATTGAATTAATTCAGGAAGTGCATATCGTTGGAGAAAAAGATGAGCGCTAAAATTAAATTATTACTGGTCTACGGCGGAAAATCAGGTGAACACGAAGTTTCACTGGTATCGGCGGCCTCTGTCTTTGCTCATCTGGATAAGGATAAATATCAGGTCAGCCTGCTGGCGATGGACAAACAGGGTGGTTTTCATCTTCATCAAGCCGAAGATATTCCTGAAAACTGCCGGCAGTTACCGGTCAAAAGCGATACATCAAAACCCGTTGACAATCTGTTATTTCAGGGAAAATTATCCATTGAGACCGATGTGGTTTTCCCCGTTGTTCATGGTCCGCTTTATGAAGATGGCTGCCTGCAGGGCTTACTGCGTTTGATGGCCGTTCCTTTCGTTGGATCGGATGTGCTTGCCTCGGCAATCGGCATGGATAAAGATATTTCAAGACGGCTTGCCGCGCAGGCTGGCTGGTCTTCGCCGGATTATCTTGTGATGCCCTCATGCGCTGATGCTCACCATAAGCAGAAAATAGCCCAGGATGCCATGAAACGTTTTCACTGGCCGCTTTTTGTTAAACCCTGTTCACTGGGTTCAAGCGTCGGCATTCATAAGGTTAACGATGAAGCCTCGTTGCTTGAGGCGATGAATGATGCCTGCCGTTATGACGATATGATTATGATCGAGCAGGGCATTGACTGCCGTGAAATCGAATTATCTGTGCTGGAATTACAGCCTGGCGAGCGGCCTGCAGTCAGTGTGCCGGGTGAAATCAAGGTCGATGAAGCCGCAGGTTTTTATTCCTACGATGCGAAATATGTCAACTCTTCGCAGTCTGAATTGCTCGCACCAGCACCATTGTCGTCCGAATTAACAGTGAAATTTCAGCAGGCGGCTGCAGATATTTTCCAGGCTTTAAAATGCCAGGGCATGGCAAGGGTTGATTTTTTTCTTGAACGGGGTTCAAATAAAATCATCTTCAATGAAATAAATACATTACCCGGGTTTACATCCATCAGTATGTATCCGAGGTTATGGCAGGCCAGCGGCAAACCTTATCCGCAATTACTGGATGAACTGGTTCAACTGGCGCTTGACAGACAGACTCGACGGGAACAAATCGTTACGGATTATTTGTGACAGAATCAATCAGCCTGAAAAATACAGAAAGCAAACAATTATATTCCTTGCGTGGGCTTGGGGTCATGATGCTGCTCGCCTTGCTGCTGTTAATTCGGGTCTGCTGGCTGTATTTTTCCGATTCCGCCCGTTTTCCTATCAACAAGGTTCAGGTGGCTGCATCTTATCAGCATATCAGTCATGCCGATCTGGAATCCGTTGTCAGCCCACATTTACAGAAAAGTTATTTTTCACTGTCTTTAAAAAGCCTGCAGGCGGATATTTCAGGTCTGGCCTGGGTCGATCAGGTTGAACTTGATAAAATATGGCCGGATAAATTAAAAATTAAAGTTGTTGAAAAACAGCCAGTTGCAAGATTTAATCGCCAGCTTATCACTGAAAACGGCCAGGTCTTTAAAGGCAAAACAAACGGGGATGCAGACTCGCTGCCCATGATTATTGCCCCCGGTGAACAAAAATTAATAGTTTTACAAGCTTATAGTAAATTCAGTAAGATATTATCTGATGCGAACTTAAAAATTGCACGCCTGCGTGTTGGCAAAAATCAGTCCTGGCAATTAACGCTTGCCAACGGGATTGAGCTTTATCTTGGTAAAGAGGATGTAGAGAAAAGACTGAAGCGTTTCAGTCGAGCCTATCCTCAATTATTGGCAAAAAATTCAGGGCAGCCTGTCAGGGTGGATTTACGTTATTCACATGCCATGGCAGTTCAATGGACATAACAGAACGGAAAAAAAATGGCAAAAAAATCAGAAAAAAATATCATTACCGGGCTGGATATAGGCACATCTAAAATTATCGCGCTGATTGCAGAGGTCAGTCCGGATGGCCATATCGAAGTGATAGGCATGGGGCGCCATCCTTCCAAGGGATTGAAGCGCGGCGTCGTCGTTGACATTGAAGCCACCGTCACCTCCATTCAGCGCGCCGTTCAGGAAGCTGAACTGATGGCTGGCTGCGAAGTCCGCGGTGTTTATGCCGGAATTGCTGGAAGTCATATTCGCAGCCTTAACTCTCACGGAATCGTTGCGATTCGTGATAAAGAAGTTTCCCAGGCTGATGTCAGTCGAGTGATTGATGCGGCAAAAGCTGTAGCAATCCCTGCAGATCAGCAAATCCTGCATGTGCTGCCTCAAGAATTTATCATCGATAATCAGGATGGTATTCGCGAGCCTATCGGTATGTCCGGCGTAAGACTTGAGACCCGGGTGCATATCGTGACCGGCGCTGTCAGTGCCGCTCAAAACATTGTGAAATGTGTTCGCCGTTGCGGTCTGGATGTCCATGATATTATTCTGGAGCAGTTGGCCTCAAGCCATGCTGTTTTAACCGATGATGAAAAGGATTTAGGCGTTTGTCTGGTTGATATCGGCGGCGGAACAACGGATATTGCTATTTTCCTTGAAGGAGCCATCCAGCACACTGCCGTTATTCCTATTGCCGGCGATCAGGTCACCAATGACATCGCCATGGCGTTAAGGACGCCCAGCAAAGCCGCTGAAACAATTAAATTATCGCATGCCTGTGCCTTACCGGAAATGGCAAGTGCTGAAAAGATGCTGGATGTATCATCGGTTAATGATAGGCCGGGCAGAAAAATTTCTGCCAAGGATGTTGCCGAAGTGGTGTCGGCCCGTTATGAAGAGTTATTTTCTCTGGTGCGTAACGAACTGCGTCGTTCAGGCTTTGAAGACAGGATTGCCGCTGGCATGGTGCTTACCGGCGGCGGTTCCAATGTTAATGGCTTAATTGAACTGGCTGAACTGTGCTTTGAAATGCCGGTCAGACAGGCTTGCGCTCAGGAAATGACCGGTCTTGCAGAAGCTTCTGAAAATCCGGCTTTTGCAACAGCAGTAGGATTATTATTACATGGCTTTCAACAACAGTACGAAGCTGGTTATAATGTACCTTTAATCAATACAAATTCGAAGAATTTGTGGTCCAGAATGAAAGAATGGTTTCAGGTGAATTTCTGATACTGGAAGAATAATTCTTCTACAGGGGGAATAATAATATGTTTGAGATAATGGAAGGCCAGCAGGATAACGCCGTCATCAAGGTCATTGGTGTTGGCGGAGGCGGCGGTAACGCTGTTGAGCACATGGTTTCTGAGAATATTGATGGTGTTGAATTTATTTGTGCAAATACCGATGCCCAGGCGCTGAAAGGTTCAAGCGCAACCGTTCATGTTCAGCTCGGTAACGAATTGACCAAAGGTCTGGGTGCTGGCGCTGATCCCAGTATTGGAAGAAAAGCGGCAGAAGAAGATCGTGAACGGATAAAAGAATTATTATCCGGATCGGATATGATTTTTATCACCGCCGGCATGGGCGGAGGAACCGGTACAGGAGCTGCTCCGGTCTTTGCCGAGGTTGCAAAAGAACTGGGTATTTTAACGGTTGCCGTGGTAACAAGACCTTTTTCGTTTGAAGGAAAACAGCGCGCTATGGCCGCTGACGAGGGAATTCGCAATCTGGCTCAGCATGTAGACTCTCTGATTACTATTCCAAACAACAAACTTCTGTCTGTTCTGGGTAAGAATATTACCTTATTGAATGCTTTTAAAGCTGCCAACAATGTGCTTTTAGGGGCTGTCAAAGGGATATCAGACCTGATCACCCGGCCTGGACTCATCAACGTTGACTTCGCAGACGTACGCACGGTCATGTCTGAAATGGGTATGGCTATGATGGGAACCGGTTCTGCAACCGGCGAACAGCGCGCCCGTCAGGCAGCAGAACAGGCTATTGCCTCTCCCTTGCTTGAAGATGCCAATTTCTCTGGCGCTCGCGGTATTCTGGTCAATATTACTGCAGGCCTTGATATGAGTATCGGAGAATTCGAAGAAGTCGGCGATGTGGTGAAAGAGTTTATTTCCGATGATGCAACAGTGGTCGTGGGTACGGTTATTGATCCTGAATTGTCTGATGAAATGCGCGTGACGGTTATTGTCACAGGTCTTGGCGACATCCGCCAGAAACAACAGCCACAATCGGCCCGACCACGATTTAACGAAAGAACCCGATCTGATGGAAGTGTGGATTACCATCAACTCGACAGACCGGCTGTTTTACGTAAAAAACCGCAAATTGCCAGCAGAAGCAGGTCTCAAGGAAGCGAAGATGCATCGCCTGATGTCGATTATCTTGATATCCCGGCTTTCCTGCGGCGTCGTGAGGAAGAAGAAGTATAACTCCCCCATCGTTTAGAGCGCAGCGAAGAACCTCCTGAATTGGCACAGTGCCAGCTGATAGAGACTTCGCTACGCTCGGCATATCGTCTCAAAGCCTACGTTCTGCGCTTTATGCGCAGAATCCAGCATTAAACTGAGTAACCTATTGAATGGTTACCATACCCATTGCATGGATCCCGCGCATAAAGTGCGGGAAGTAGGCGGTTTAAGTTATCAATAATACGTAGACGATAGGGTATTGTTGGGTCAAAATGACTCAACCTTCCCCCAGTTCAAAGCGCGGCGAGGGATTTTTTGAAGATTGCATAAAGCCGTTACTGGCTTAGCATGCCTATTTATCTTGTCTTGATTAAAAATACATCATTAAAAGTAAAAAACTAGACTAATCAATTAAATGTTGATAAAATAAAAAGAGTTATAGTTATATCAGGCCGTTTTTCCAGGTTTTTTGGGATTGAGACGCAATAGTTTGTTTACTGCTGTTCTTGTTTTGGAGTACGGTAGTTAATGGCTATTGCTTTTTTTATGATCCGGAACCTTATGTGACGGACCAAAATTTAAACTGAGTGAGCTCTGAATGATTAAACAACGAACCCCAAAAAAGGTGATACAAGCCACTGGCGTCGGCTTGCATTCTGGTGAAAAAGTCCTGTTGACCCTCAGACCCGCTCCCATCAATACAGGAATTATTTTTCGCAGGGTCGATTTATCGCCCGTTGTCGAGATTCCTGCAACTTATGAAAATGTCTGTGATACCATGCTTTGTACTTCTCTTGAAAAAGATGGGGTAAAAGTTGCGACGGTTGAGCATCTTCTTTCTGCTTTTGCCGGTCTTGGCATCGACAATGCCTATGTGGATGTTAATGCCCCTGAATTGCCTATCATGGATGGCAGTTCTGCGCCTTTTGTTTTCTTAATCCAGTCTGCCGGAATTTGCGAGCAAAACGCTTTGAAACGCTTTATCCGGATTACCAAACCCGTTCGTGTCGAAGATGGCGACAAATATGTACAGTTTCTTCCTTATGATGGTTATAAAATATCCTTTACCATTGGGTTTGACCATCCTGCCTTTAACGATAAGCCACAGACGGCAACCTTCGATTTTTCAGGCTCATCTTATGTGAAAGAAGTTTGTCGTGCCAGAACCTTTGGCTTTCTTTCAGACTATGAAATCCTGCGTGAGCGAAATCTGGCAAAAGGTGGAAGTTTGCACAATGCGATTGTTGTCGATGATTACCGCGTATTAAATGAAGACGGATTACGCTTTGACGGCGAATTTGTAGCGCATAAAGTTCTTGATGCTGTCGGTGATCTTTATCTCCTGGGTTCGAGTCTGATAGGTGCTTTTGAAGGATATAAATCAGGTCATGAATTGAATAACCGGCTTCTGCGTGAGTTAATGGCTCATCAGGAAGCATGGGAATATACTTACTTTGATACAGAGAGTTATATTGCTGATTGCTATCTTGAGCCTTTATTAGAAGAAGCTTAAACATACTCTTCTTCCAGCTTGATTCCCTGCTGACTTAGCACAAAATACCTCAATTGCAGACATTATGTTTAATGTGCTGCAATTTTTGAGCTGCCATTTCCGTCTTTGATTGACCTTCACATCCTGTCAAGAATTGTTGGGCCAAGACTCGTGGCCGTCAACAGCCCTAATCAAATAGCAGCTGTACCGAGCCATTAAGTTAAGACCATTTTCTTCGCCTACGTCCCACGGCTTGTCCGCGGGACCCAGCCGATATAGAAAGATTCATG
>FYBJ01000035.1_pt1 | contig 51772 bp, 51 predicted proteins | sample 1134611 | NCBI WGS metagenome assembly FYBJ01 (sample SAMEA104116008, study PRJEB20421) | marine metagenome | isolation source: marine
AAAATGACAATATGACCCGCCTGGTGCTGGATTTAGACCAAGCGGTCAGCTACAAAACGTTCACTCTGGAAAATCCGCATCGGCTGGTCATCGATATCAGCGGCGGTAACACCAATAAAAAACTCAAACTGCCGGCGCTTGATAACACACCGGTCAAAAATATCCGCCAGGGACAACTGAATCCGAACACGCTGCGACTGGTGCTGGATTTACACCGTCAGCAGCAGTTTGATACCCGTAAGCTCGGTCCCAGCGGCGATTATCCGAACCGGCTGGTGATTGATTTAGCCGGTAATAAAACCCAGCTGGCTGAAGCTGAAAAAGACGATGAAACAGCCAGCGAACCCACACCGGCACCAACAGAAAGCAAAGTCGAAAACGCACCGATACCGGTTGCCGCCCAAACGGTCAAAAGCTCGCCGGTATTGCCACGCCGCGATATTATCATTGCCATTGACCCCGGTCACGGTGGTCAGGATCCGGGCGCAATTGGCCCACGTGGTACCCGCGAAAAAGATGTGGTGCTGCAAATCTCTAAACGGCTGGCGACACTGGTGAACAATGAACCGGGCATGCGGGCGTTTATGACCCGTGATAAAGATGTGTTTCTGACCTTGCGGCAACGCATTCAGCGCGCCAAACAAAATGGCGCTGATATGTTTATTTCTATCCATGCTGACGCCTTTACCAATCGCAATGCCCGCGGCTCGTCGGTTTATGTATTGTCAGATCGTGGTGCCAGTAGTGAAGCGGCGCAGATTTTGGCAGATCGTGAAAACGCCGCTGATTTGGCCGGTGGTATCAGCCTTGAAGATAAAGATGATTTACTGGCTTCGGTATTGCTCGATTTATCACAAACCGCCAGTCTGGAAGCCAGTCTGGAAGTTGGCAATACTGTACTCAGTGGCCTGAAACGGGTTGGTAAAGTACACAAAAAACAAGTTGAATCGGCGGGCTTTGTGGTGTTGAAATCACCAGATATTCCATCGATCTTGGTCGAAACGGCGTTTATTTCTAACCCCACCGAAGAGCAAAATCTGCAAAACGCCAACCATCAATACAAACTGGCGGCAGCCATGATGAATGGTATTCGTACCTATTTTCAGCGCAATCCGATTACCATGCAGCCCACCAATCGACCGCAGCAACATATTGTTAGCAGCGGCGATACCCTGAGCGGTATTGCCCAGCGTTATCAGGTGCGAATGGCTGAGCTGAAATCCAGCAATAATCTGCAAAGCAGCACCTTGCGTATTGGCGAAGTATTACGAATTCCTTAAATCGTCATTAGCCTGACTACTGCTAAACTAGGCTGATGTCTCAAGCCAAACGTATCCACGCCCTGCCCCTGCAACTGGCCAATCAAATTGCCGCCGGTGAAGTCATTGAACGGCCGGCATCGGTGGTCAAAGAACTCGTTGAAAACAGCCTTGATGCCGGCGCTTCACAAATCATCATTCGTATTGACGGCGCAGGCAGTCAGCTTATCAGTGTCCGTGATAATGGCAGTGGCATTCATCCAGAAGATTTGCCACTGGCCCTCAGCCGCCATGCCACCAGTAAACTCTCCAGTAGTGATGATTTGAGCCATATTGCCAGTCTGGGTTTTCGCGGCGAAGCACTGCCCAGTATTGCTTCGGTTGCCAATTTAAGTCTGATTTCCCGCCAGGCTGACAGCGATTGTGGCTGGCAAATTAAAGGCGAGCAAACAACACTGTCACCGGTTGCCCACCCGATTGGCACCACCGTTGAAGTGCGGGATTTGTTTTTTAATCTACCTGCCCGGCGGCGGTTTTTACGCAGTGCCCGCACCGAACAACAACATATCCTGACAACCTTGCAGCGACTAGCATTAAGCCGTTTTGAACTGGGGCTTGATTGTCAGCTCAACGGCCAGCAAAAACTGGCCCTGCCGGTCGCGGATACCGATAAAGCCCAGCAACAACGTATCGCCAAATTGTGTGGCAGCCGCTTTGCCAACGCAGCTATCCGCATTAATAAACAGCTTGATTTTATGCAGCTCAGCGGCTGGCTGGCGCCGGTGGATACCCATCGGCCGCATAATGATATTCAGCATTTTTTCATCAATGGCCGGGTGATCCGCGACCGGCTTATCAGTCATGCCGTGCGTCAGGCTTTTGCCGATAATCTGCCGGCTGGCCGTCATCCGGCCTATGTTCTATATCTAGAAGTACCGCTGGATCGGGTGGATGTTAACGTGCATCCGACCAAACATGAGGTGCGGTTTCGTGAAGCGCGATTGATCCACGGGCTGATTACCCGCGCCGTGCAGGACAGTCTGAAATCAGCAATAAAGACGCCGGCAGCGCCAGCAAAACCGGCTAAAAACCTGACATCAGATATTGCGGAATCTGCTGCTATTTATCGGCCACAACCGCTCATTAACCTGAGCAGCGATAAAGTACCCGCAGCACTGCAAATTGTCGCCGGTCACTTTGCATTAATCCAGCATGATCAACAACACTGGCTGCTGGACCTCAGTGCAGCCGATCAGCAAATCCGTAAAAATCAGCTACAACAGGCGTTTGCCAACAACACGGTCACCGGCCGCCCGGTGCTGGTACCGATTGATTTTCCGGCCAATCAGTCACAAAAACAGGCTGTTAACGAGCACGCCGATTTGTTAGCCGCCTGTGGTTTGCAGTTGCTGTCAACGGCGCAGGGCATTCAAATCCGCCAGTTTCCGGCATTGCTCAGCGCTGTTGCGCTGCGCGATTTATTAGACGGCGTTTTAGCAACGATAACCTCAGAAAAAATCGATAAAAACGCGCTGCAACAAACGCTGACCGACTTATTGCCCGTGCAAACGACATTTAGTCAAAAACAGGCTGAAGATCTGCTCAGACAATTGCAGGATTTGAACTGGCAAGGTGCTGATTGGTCGCGCCAACTTGATAAAACAGTGCTGGCTGACTTATTCTCGACGCAGATCCATCACAACCCGAGGCGCTAAAATGGCTCAGTTTGCCCGATCCGGTTCCGCATGGCTGGCAGCGTTGCTGGCGGTCGCGATTCTACTTATGTTCGGTTATTTATTATTTACCGACAGCAAAAGTCTCCCCAAACAGGAAGTTGTTGATCCGCCGATTGAACTGGCCGATCCGGTACTGCCGCTGGAAACCATTGAAGTAGAAGATAATCTGCCGGATCAGCAGGAAATCCGTGAAAACGAAGCCAGCGCCTTTGTCGATAATCTGGCACCAGAGCAACAGCAAGCCATTACTATCAATGAAAATGAAGATCAGTTTGTCCGTCCGGACAGCATCATCGCCCTGCCCAAACTCGAAGAACGGGTGACCACGCTGGAAAAACTGATGGCCGATGACAGTCTCGAAGACGATACGCCGCTGACCCTTAACTACACTGAAGTAACCCGCGAAACCACCTCTATCAGCGAGATTGGTAAACGTGAAGAAGACCATATTGCCCCGATCACTATCGTCACCGAATCCGGCGAAGAAATCACCGCACCGCTGACCGAACTGTTAAAACGTGATGATGTTGATCAGCCGATCACCGAAATCCGCCGTGAACAAAAACAACATCAGTTGACCGCCGGTGAACTGGCAGGTGCAGGTATTGATAAAGATCAGGAAATGAGCGTCACCATTAATCGCGGCGTTCAGGAGTTGGCTATCAAAGATATTCTCGGTGACGAGATGGTGACGGATAACAGCCTGCTGTATTTACACCGTGTCACTGAGGCTGACAGACAAGGTCTGTGGGGCATTATCCAGGCGGGTCTCATCGATAAATTCCGCCGCGGCATGCAACTTGAAGGACTTGGCCGGCAATCGACTTTCAGCGTGACTATTCCAGCCGATGCTGACGAGCCGCTGCCCGACGGTTCCAGTTCGTTTCTCGGCAAAATTCTCGATGGTAAGGTCAATACCAGCTACGTTTACAACTTTAAAACCAGCAGCATGGGCCGGAACCCAAACCTGATTTATCCGGGCCAGCAGCTGATTCTGATCCGCTTCAGCCCCGACGAATTACGGGATATTTATATGTATTTTGCGGAGCGGCGCGGGGATAGAGTCAAAACCTTCGCTATTGGTGACTGATGTGGCTGGAGCTGGCGATGATTGGCATTGTGCTGCTCATCATCGCCATCGCCTGGCTGACCCCGCTGGATTAGGCTATCAGTTCTTCTGACTGCTGCGCCTGCCGGAATCGGCCATAGCGCAACATCACGCTCGGTAAAACCAGCAAGTTCAGAATCGTTGATGACACCAGACCACCGATAATAATCGCTGCCATCGGCCCCATGATCTCGCGGCCCGGACTATCGGCATTCAATGCAATCGGCAACATCGCCAGCGCGGTCACCAGCGCAGTAATCAGAATCGACGGCAGCCGCTCCTGCGCACCACGAATCGCCGTTTGCATATTCCACGGCTCACCTTTGGTTTCCACCAGATAATGATAGTGCGACACCAGCATGATCGAGTTACGCAAGGTAATACCAAACAAAGTGACAAACCCGACTAAAGAGCCAATCGACAACACGCCGGTGGTCACCAATACGGCAATTACCCCACCCACCAGCGAAAACGGCAGGTTGACGAGTACCAGCAACATATTCGGCAAACTGCGCAGCGCCATATACAGCAGCAGCAACACGGCAATGCCAGCCAGACTGGAATGGACGATCAAATCCTCACGTGATTGCGCCTGCGCCACGGCCGCACCGGTAAACTCAGGATAAATATCTGCCGTGAAATCGACTTCGTCATGCACCCGTTCACTGAGCTCGGCAAAAAACGAATTCAAATCACGACCGGCAACGCTGCAAGTCACAGTCTGTAAACGCTGCCCGCCCTGATGCAAAATGGCATGACGGCCGGCAATTTGATTGAGTTCCACCACATCGCCCATCTGAATCATAATGCCATCAGCGCTCCGCAGCGGCAGTTCGAGGATCTGCCGCGGCTGTTTGCGTAAATCTTCCGGCAACACCACCACCACATCAAATAAACGATTGCCTTCATTGATACGGCCGATATGCGCACCATCATAGGCAGTGTGCAGCGTGTTCATCACTTCAGACGGACTGAGGCCCCAAAACGCCAGTTCATCGAGTTTCAAACGCAGCTGAATTTGCGGCTCACCGGCTGGCGCGCGGATCTGAATATCCGCCGCACCGTCAATTTCAGCCATGACCGCCGCCACCTGCTTGGCTTTTTGATCTAACTCGTCGAGATCTTTACCAAAGATATTCACCACCACCGGCGAGGTATAGCCAGAAATGGTCTCGTCGATACGTTCCACCAGAAAGGTATTAACTTCAGATGCCATGCCCGGAAACGCTTCCAAAATCTCACGGATTTCATCGAGGATCGCCTGTTGCTCAGGGCCACTTAAACCCGGCTCCAAATCGACTTCATATTCACTGTAGTGGGTGCCAAAGGTATCGGCGCCCCGTTCTGCCCGCCCGGCCCACTGAGAGGTCGCCCTGACACCGGGGATTTCCGCGACCCGCTTTTCAATGAGGCCACCGGCGCGCAGCGATTCTTCAATTGAAGTACCGGGAATACTGGCGGTGTGAATAATATAGTGACCTTCCCGCAGTTCCGGTAAAAAGCCGCCGCCGAGAAACGGTAGCGTGGCGATGCCACTCAGACAGAATATTAAGACGCCAAAAATAGTCAGCTTCGGATAACTGCTGACCCGCCGCAGTATGCGGCCATAAACTGGTGTCATTTTGCGAATCAGTGGTGGCTCGCGGGTTTCGCGGTTCATTTGTTTGCTGAGCAGCACATGGCACAGGGCCGGGGTTACCGTCAGCGCCACCAGCAATGAGGCAAAAATCGCCAGAATATAGGCTTCACCCAGTGGTTCAAACATCCGCCCAGCGACACCGCTCAAGGTCAGCAGCGGCACAAATACCAGCATCACAATAAAGCTGGCATAAACCACTGAGCTGCGTACTTCCATGGAGGCTTCGTAAACCACCTGCATGGTCGGTCTGGGCACCGCCAGTGCAGCATTTTCGCGTAATCGGCGAAAGATATTCTCAGTATCAATAATGGCGTCATCGACGACTTCACCAAGGGCAATGGCCAGACCACCCAACACCATAATATTGATGTTTATGCCCATTTCCAGCAACACAATCATGGCGGCAAACAGTGACAGTGGAATCGCCGTAATCGAAATCAGTGCGGTGCGCAGGTTAAACAAAAATAAAAACAACACCAGCAGCACCAGTCCGCCACCTACCAGCAAATGATGCTGAATGTTATCCAGAGAGCTTTGAATATAGTTAGCCGGCCGGAATAAATCGTCATGCAGCTTAATGCCATCGGCGGCAAAGCCGTCTTTAAATTCATTGAGCGCCGCTTCGATGCCCTCGGTCACGGCCAGTGTATTGGCCTGATATTGACCAATCACCATAATGACAATGCCGGCTTCACCACTAATGGCCGCGCCGCCAATTGCCGGTGCCGGCCCTGACACAATATTGGCCACATCACCGAGCAAAATCAGATCATCGCCCTGCTTGCGCACCACGACTTTGGCCATATCTTCCGGTGTCATCGGCTGGCCGGAGACTGTCAGCATCATCCGCTGATTATGGTTTTCAACATAACCGGTACCCCGCAGTCCGGTTGCGCCTTGCGTGACTCGGGTAATGTCATTAATGGTCAGGTCGTAGCGTTTTAACGCCTTTGGATCGACCTGAATTTGCAGTTGTTTTTCCTGGCCGCCAAAAGTATTGATATCAGCCACACCGGGTACGGTCAGCAGGCGCGGTGACAAGGTGTAATCCACCAGTGCCCGCAATTCCATCAAATCATTGGTTTCACTGGTCAGACCAATGGTCATGATGGTGCCGGATGAGGATTCCAGCGGCACCATTAATGGTGTAATACCGGTGGGCATCGCCTGTTGCACACTGCTTAGCCGTTCAGCGACCAGTTGACGGTTGATAAAGGTATCGGAGCTATCTTTGAAGGTGATAATCACCACCGACAAGCCGGGCGTCGAAGCCGAGCGGACAAACTCCACATCCGGCAAACCGCCCAGACCATTTTCCAGTGGCTGGGTGACCAGAATTTCTACCTGTTCGGCGGTCAGTCCTTGTGATTCGGTCTGAATAATGACTTGTTTGGGCGCAAATTCCGGAAAAATATCCAGACTGGCATTAGCCAGTTTGTAGGCACCGTAACCCAGCATCAGCAATGCCAACGCCAATACCACACCGCGAAAACGAACCGAAAAGGCAACCAGTTTGGAAAGCATGATCGCCCCCTGCTAAATCAATGTCGAAAGTGGATAAAAAGATTGCTGCGCGTTAGTCGTCATCATCTTCTTCCACGATCTGCCATTTAAATTCTTCAGAAAGCAGCGTTTGTGCGCCGTCCACCACCAATATGTCGTTCGGTTTGATCAGTCCTTGCTCATCAAACAAACCTTCGGCTGCCGGCAAGTTGTTTTTTAGCGACACCCGCTGATATTTGCCCTCACCAATTTCAGTATAGGCCCAGGGCTGACCGGCATACCAGACAATGGCATTGTCCGGGATCATCACACCATAAAGCGGCTGCTGGCTTTCCGGTACCCAGGCATCCAGCCGCATACCCGCCCGCAACCGGCCAGTTTCGATACGAAAATAATGCGTTTCACCCTGCAAACTACTATCGACACTGATAGCCGGCGCCACGTAATGAGCTTTGCGCGCCTGCTCCCGGTTGCCCTCCGGCGCAACACGAATAATATTGACATCGGGCTGTAATGGCTGGCCGACAGGCATCGTGACCAGCAATAAACTATCTGAGCGCTCGATCAAGCGTTTGAAATCCACGTTATCCGGATTAAAAATCCAGTCGGCCATCGTCGCATCCCATTGCTGACGAATGGTGCGTTGCAGATTTTCGAGCTGCACTTGCGCTTGATTCAATGCCGCCCGCGATTCTTGCCAGGCGGCTTCAGCCGCTAACACCTCTTTATTAGCAATACTACCGGTTGCTTTGGCCAGTTTTTGCAGGCGGTCTAATGCCTGCCGGCTGGACTGTTCACGAACCTTGGCAAGATTGACCGCCGCCTGCATTTGCCGCAATTCGGCACGCTGATTCAGCATTGGCTGAATGCTGACCACCGTAGCACGGGCGCGGTTCTCGGGATAAAAACTGCTTTCATCCACCACCAGTGTTTCGATACCTGCCAGTTGCTGGGCGGTGTCATCCAGTGTCACCGTCATCGGCATCACAGCTTCGACAGCTTCATCGTCGTCATCTTCATCGGCTTGTTGTGAGGTCAGCCACTGCTGTGCCTGCTGATGCCACTTCACATCAGTTATCAAAGGCCCCAGCAAAACCCCTGAAATCAGCGCGATGACCAACGCCAACCCCACTCCCCAGCTTTGTTTTTTTATCATTATTAATTCCGTGCAAATCCCGCCAAATCGCCGCCATTACATCATGATGACTATATTGTCACAAGCTATCAAAAGCCGCCGCCCGGCATTCTGCTTGACAGTCTCCGGGCAAGCAGGTTTAATACGCCACCTTGTTGGCTCGATAGCTCAGTTGGTAGAGCAAGGGATTGAAAATCCCTGTGTCCCTGGTTCGATTCCAGGTCGAGCCACCATCGAATTTAAAGCCCGGTTTGCCTAGCATACCGGGCTTTTTTATTGCCTGTTGTTTAGCAACAACCAATTCAGGCTACCTGCTGAAAATAAATTCAAACTGAATTTAAACCACAGAGGCAAAGAGGGCACAGAGGTTCAAATAATAGTGCCGCCTATCTAATGCTCCCAGTCGGATCATGTGAGCAAGCTTATTTTCTCTTCCCCCGATTCGAGAGAAAGTTAGGATGAGTGCAAAGCAAAAGAAAAGCTTTAAATTTAACGCTCACTACCACGCTTCATGGTAGTAAAACGCCCCGACACAACACCCCAACAGGCGTTCGGGAACGAGACAATCTTCTAACATACAAACTCTGAGCCCTCTGTGTCTCTGTGTCTCTGTGTCTCTGTGTCTCTGTGGTTCAATCCTCTTCCGCCCCATCAAAAAACCAACTTGTTGTAAAAAAAACACACATTTTTGTAAAGTTGCCAAAACTGTGGTTTTTTTGTTGTAAAAGTGTTGCAAAGGCAAAACGGATGTGGAAAATAGGCACTTAACCGCGAAGCATTCCGGTTACGAGAGAAACTTAAAGTAATCTGTTAACAACTATAGAAAGGTGAACAGACATGAAAAAAACTACATTAGCGACACTGGTCGGCGCAGCAGCATTTGCCGCAGCCGGTGCAGCCAACGCGACCATCATGGTCGGTGGTGAAAACGGTTACGAATTCAGCATTGACGGTAACGTTAACCAATTCTTCATCCAAACCGATGCCAATAGCGATGCCGGCGATCAAAGCAACTCTCAAGTTGCTAATGGCCTGTTACCTGCATTTTTGGGCTTTAACGTTAAAGCTCCAGAAGTAAACGGCCTGACTGTTGGTGCACGTGTTTCAATTTCTCCATCAACTAATGATGGTAGCTATGTTGATGGCGCACTTTTGCAAGGTGGCGGCTCAATGGAACAACGGGAAGCTTTCGCGACTGTTGATGGTTCATTCGGCCAAATCATGATGGGTAAAGGCTTAGGTCTGTATTCAGCAAATAACATCCTGCTCGACCAAACTCTGTTTGGTGTTGGTGCAACGACTCTGACCGCTGCTGGTACAACTTTTAACGGCAACCAAAACTCAGAAGTTACCACTTTAGGTCGTATCGGCTGGGGTTATGAGTACGCTAACTGGCGTTCACAAATCCGCTGGACTTCAACCGATATGGGTGGCTTTAAAGTTGCTTTAGCAGTTCTTGATGCTGAAGACTATGCTGCTGCTTTATCACCAGGCGCCGGTGCTTTAGTAGAAAAAGATCCTCGTTACGAAGCATCTTTGAGCTATGCAACAGCATTTGATGGTGGTTCTGCTAAGTTGTGGTTAGATGGTATGACTCAAGAAGTTGAGTACGCCAATACTGATGACCGCGCAAACGCCTGGACATTGGGTGGCCAATTGATTCTGGGTGGTTTTGAAGCAGTTGCAGCCTACTATGACAGTAAGGGCCAAGGTGTTGGTGGCTTAGGTTTGGGTGCATTTGAAGTTAATGGTGATGCTCGTGAAAGCGATGGTTACTATGCTCAATTGGGTTACCGTTTCGGCGGCCAAACTTTTGTTGCCGCTTCATACGGTGAGTCAACTCTCGACAGAGACGATAACGCAGTAGCCGCTGATGGTACCTTGTTCAACAGCTACGGTGACTTCGATAAAAACAGCATGGTTACCGTTGGTGTTTATCATGACGTAACTGCAAACCTGAAACTGGTTGCTGAATACTCAAAAATGGAAACTGAATTCCATTTGGCTTCTGAAGAGCCAGAAACTGATGTATTCGCTATCGGTGGTTTCATCAGCTGGTAAGACCATTTAGTTAGAATCTTCGGATTCAAACTTAAGTCTGAAAAAAGCCTCAACCTTCGGGTTGAGGCTTTTTTTTGCCTGTTGATCCGGACTTTAGCCATGCTCCTACCAGTGACTAATGAGAACCAGATAATTTTTCTCTGTTCACTCTGTGTCTCTGTGGTTCATCCAATACCTTCTAATCTTTTCCACGAGAGGATGAGTATTTTCTTATTCGGCATCATTCAAACTTGCTCTGCACAGTAATTTTTAATAGCTTTGCACCAAACCCCAAAGCGCAAGGGAAAACTATGAATAACAATGTCTCAACATTCTTGTCGGCTATCAAAGCTGCATTAGATACTCACAGCGATGAAGTTGCCGAACTGGATCAGGCGATTGGTGATGGCGATCATTTGATTAATCTGCAACGTGGTCTGGACGCATTAATCAAACAAGCTGATGCATTAGACGCAATGGACTTGTCTGCTGCTTTCAGCAAAATTGGTATGACATTGATGTCAACGATGGGCGGCGCGTCTGGTTCTTTGTTCGGTTCAATGTTTGTCAGTATGGGCAAAGCCGCCAAAGATAAGCCCGTCGATTTCGCGAATATGACGACAATATTTTCAGTGGGCGTGGAGTCGGTTAAAGCCCGCGGTAAAGCGGATCTTGGTGAAAAAACCATGCTGGATACACTGATCCCGGCGATGAATAGCCTCAATGACAGTGTCAGTCGGGGCGCATCCGTAGATGATGCTTTGGCAGATATGCAACAAGCTGCTGAGAACGGCATGCTGTCCACGAAAGAAATGCTGGCGAATAAAGGCCGTGCGTCATTTCTCGGCGAACGTGCCCGCGGTCATATTGATGCCGGCGCCCGCACCAGTCAATTAATGCTTTTTGTAATCGCAGATGTATTGCTGGAAAAATATTAATCACAGAGACACAGAGGACAGAGAGTTTTTTATTTTAACCATTCAACATTCTGATGATGCCCTGACGCATCGCCGACACGTTGAAATTAAGTAATAATCCATATCTGAGCTTAGCAAGTTTTAAGTATGTTAAAAGCTGCGCCTTGTGGCGTTCGCTCATGCTATCAACTGTTTTCAACTCCACAACAACTGTGTTTTCAATCAGTAAATCAAGCCGATAAACAGTCTTAAGTTGTTGACCTTTGTAGGTAATTGGCAATGGGTACTGGCTAAGGCATATCAGACCGCGTTACTTCAACTCTGAGAGCAAACATTCCTGGTAAATAGCTTCCAGCAAACCCGGACCAGTCTGACGGTGTACCTCAATCGCCGCCCCTATGATTTCATGTGTAAGTTCGTCACTCATAACTCTCCTCCCTGAGAAAACCACATTTTAATATTTCAATTTAATTTTTCCTCTGTGCTCTCTGTGCCTCTGTGGTTAACTTTTATTAGCTTGAATTCTTAACAGCCCCAGCGTAATGCGGCAGTATGCACCGGCGCATCCCAAAACTGAGTCAGTTCATCATCCAACAAGGTCAGCGTTACTGAGCAGCCGGTCATATCAAGCGAGGTCGTAAAATTACCCACCAGTGAGCGATGGATATCGACGCCCTTTTGTTGCCAGTATTTGGCCGCAATATCAAACACCAGATACAACTCCATTAAAGGTGTGCCACCAATACCATTCACATGTAACAGCACTTTTTGACCAGCTTTGGGCTGCAGTTCTTTGTCAATCGTTTCCGTCAACTGGTGGATCAACTCGTCAGCCGTTGCCATCGGAACGATTTCACGGCCGCGTTCACCATGGATGCCGACGCCCATTTCGACTTCATTGTCACTGATAGTAAACGTTGGCTTACCGGCGGCCGGGACGGTACAACTGGTTAAAGCCAGTCCCATAGAGGCGGTATTTTTGGCGACTTTGTCGCCCAGAGCTTTGCAGGCCGCCAGATCATGACCTTGTTCAGCAGCAGCGCCAACAATTTTTTCAACGATTAATGTACCGGCTACACCACGCCGGCCAGTGCTGTGATCGGCCGGTAATGACACATCATCGGCGACCAGCACGGTGGCATTATCAGCTTCGAGCATTTCCGCCGCGATTTCAAAGTTCATCACATCGCCGGCGTAATTTTTGACGATAAACAACACACCAGCGCCATTTTCAACAGCTTCTGCCGCCGCCAGCATTTGATCCGGTGTGGGTGAAGTAAAGACCTGTCCGGGACATGCGGCGTCCAACATGCCTGCGCCAACCAGTCCGGCATGCAAAGGTTCATGGCCACTGCCGCCGCCCGAAACCAGTGCGACTTTAGGTTTATCGGCCAATGTTTTCCGCTGCACAAAGCGCGGGCTGTCATTAAAAATAACGATATCCTGATGCGCTAAAGCCAAGCCATGCAGGCTTTCATCAAGCAGTGTTTCAACATCATTGATTATTTTTTTCATGATCTGATCCTTACAAATAATGGCTAAATACTGGCTTTGAGGGTTTCGGTAATCGCTTGAATATCGGGCAATATCCAATCCGGCGCATAATCAATATCCGCTAAATCGGCTTCACTGGAGACGCCAGTCAAAACCATCAAACTGCGCATCCCAGCATTAACAGCGCCGAGAATATCGGTATTAAGTCTGTCGCCGATAGCGATAGTGTTGTGCTGATCGGTGCCCAGAATTTCAAATGCCTGCTGATATAAAATCGGCTCCGGTTTGCCAATGACTGTTGGTGTTTGACCGGTCGCTGCCGTGAGTGCTGCCAGTACACCACCATTACCCATTACTTCACCCAACTCTGTTGGCAAAGTGGTATCCGCATTGGTGGCATAAAAAGCCGCACCGGCACGAATATTAAGCGTGGCTGTTGCCAGCTTATCCCAGGTCAATTTGCGATCAAGACCCGATACCACGATATCTGCACCCTCATCATTAATACCTTTTTCGGGCTGATTGACCTGATATAAATCCGTGAGGATAAAACCTTGTTTTTGCAGTGGTTCGGTTAAACCAGCTTCGCCAATCACATAAACCCTGCGCTGTGATTGCGGTAGGTTTTCTTTTAAATACCGGGCAGTGGCCATGCTGGAGGTGAGGATCTCTGCTGGCGCAACAGAGACATCCATGCCCGCCAACTTGTCGATGTATTGTTGCTGGGTGAGGCTGGCATTATTGGTTGCCAGCACAAACGGTAATTGCAATTCACGCAAGGTTGCAAAAAATTCGGCAAGCCCCGGCAGTGGCTGGTTGCCATGCCAAAGTACACCATCCATATCAATAATAAGGCCGCCAATGTTGCTGATAGTTTGTGTCATGAAAATTGCTCGTTCCGCTGAAGGTGGCCGGCGATTCGCACCGGGCTATGAATGAGGCAAAGCCTCGCACAGTTGAATTCCTTCTGTCCAGAGAGCGCTTGTTTGTCTTTGATATCCACGACTGCTGGCCGCCCCAAAAGTGTGCACTATGCCGTAAAAATTGACAGATCCGAAGCATCTGCTTTATAGTCTGCGAGCGTATTTTCGACGTAAAACCATAAATTAAATCAATTTTTAGGAGCATGTCAGCATGGCAAAAGCACTTATTCAAATGGCTTTGGATTCTCTGGATTTCGACCAAACACTCGCACTTGCAGAGCAAGTTTCTCCTTATGTCGACATTCTTGAAGTCGGTACTCCTTGCATCAAATACAACGGTTTAGAAATCGTTACTGCGCTGAAAGCCAAATTCCCTAACAACCTGATCCTGGTTGATCTGAAAACAATGGATGCTGGTGAGTACGAAGCAACTCCTTTCTATGAAGCAGGTGCCGATATCTGTACTGTTCTGGGTGTATCTGACAAAGCCACAATGGGCGGCGTTATCAAAGCAGCCAATGCAAACAATGCTGAAGCACAAATCGACTTGATCAGCGTTAAAGACAAAAAAGCAGTTGCGACTGAAGCAGCTAAAAATGGCGCGCAAATCATCGGTGTTCACACTGGTCTGGACGCACAAGCAGCTGGCCAAACACCATTTGCTGATCTGCAAGCGATTGCTTCACTGAACCTGGGTGTACGTATTTCTGTTGCTGGTGGTCTGAACAAAGACACCATTCAGAAAACTATCCAAGCTGGTGCAAACATTGTTGTTGTTGGTGCGGCCATCTACGGTGCGCCTTCTCCAGCAGAATCAGCTAAAGAACTGCGTGCTCTGGTTGACGCTGCATAAGCGGAGCCTGACCAGCACGAAATAATTAAAACGAGTGGCACCGCCACTCGTTTTTTTTATCAGAGTTCATTCAAACCGGGTTATGCGCATCAGCTAAGGCATTATTATTGCCGGCTGGTGACAGTGGTCAAACCCTGCCAAGCAGGTCTATAATTCAAGATCTGCCTAGACGGGTTGGCTTGCCACAATAAACCTAAAATAGTAATTTACCCGTTGCACCAACCTCACGAACTGTTGGGCAGATGGGGTTCGAATAAAGGTAATAGGGGTATTTCTCATGAGTGAAAAAGGTTTTTTAGCTTCTATCTGTGGCTTTTTTAAAGGCCTGTTTTCATCATCAAGCAGCAGTGACTGCTGCGGCAATGATGCTGCAAAAAAATCAGCAAACGATGGTCTGACAGGTGTTGAGCGCTATATTCGTAATAAAGCGCAAAACGGTCAAAACCTGACCGGTGTTGAAAGCTACATCCGTAATAAGATGAGCAACGGTAATAAACCGAAGACCGGTGTTGAGAAATACATCCGTGACAATGCGAACAGCAAACCACTGACTGGTGTAGAACGCTACATCCGCAGCAAAGCTTAAGCATAAAAAACCAGTTCGACTGACATCAGCATTTTTTTGCTGATGTTTTTGCTCTGAAAACTGCCGGCTTGGGCCGGCAATTTTTACTGAGCACGCCCAACGGTTAAACAAACTATTTTAATTAGCTACGAATAAAGGTAATCACATGGCGAACTTACTTGATCAATTAAAGCAAATGACCGTGGTCGTGGCCGACACCGGCGACATTCAAGCCATCGAAAAATACACACCTCGCGATGCAACCACTAACCCATCGCTGATCACTGCCGCTGCGCAGATGCCACAATATCAAAGCATCGTTGACGACACACTGAAAGCAGCCCGTCAATCAATGGGTGACAATGCTGCCGCCAAAGAAGTGGCAACCTTAGCGTTTGATCGTCTGGCAGTATCTTTCGGTCTGAAAATTCTCGACATTATTCCAGGCCGTGTTTCAACTGAAGTTGATGCGCGTCTGTCATACGACACTGAAGCCACTATCGCTAAAGGTCGTGAAATCATTGCCCAATACGAATCAGCTGGTGTCTCTAAAGACCGCATTCTGATTAAAATCGCTTCTACCTGGGAAGGTATTCAGGCTGCTGCAGTGCTGGAAAAAGAAGGCATTCACTGTAACCTGACGTTGCTGTTCGGTCTGCATCAGGCAATTGCCTGTGCCGAAAATGGCATTACGCTGATTTCACCATTTGTTGGCCGTATTCTGGACTGGTACAAAAAAGACACTGGTCGTGATTCATATGAATCTCACGAAGATCCAGGTGTTTTGTCGGTGACTGAAGTTTACAGCTACTACAAAAAATTTGGTTACAACACTGAAGTTATGGGTGCAAGCTTCCGTAATGTCGGTGAAATCACTGAATTGGCCGGCGTTGATTTGCTGACCATTTCACCTGCTTTACTGGATGAGTTACAGAAAACCGAAGGCACGCTGGAACGCAAATTGTCTCCTGAAGTGGCAGCCAAGTCTGACATTCAGAAAATCAACATGGATAAAGCGACCTTTGACAACATGCATCAGGAAAACCGTATGGCTGCTGAAAAGCTGTCAGAAGGTATTGATGGTTTTGCCAAAGCGTTGGAAGCACTGGAAGACCTGCTGGCTAAACGTCTGGCAGAACTGGAAGGCTAATCGCAGTTTATTAGCATCCGCCCAGCCGGTTGGGGACGCCCTGACCGGTCGGGCAACAGTCTCTTGGAGCAGTATGCTGTTCTGATTGCTGATTAGAAAGTCCCATCATAAAAACGGGATTATTTTTAAATTAATAGGAGTAAAAAACATGGCTGAAATTCAAATGGCTCTGGACTCACTGGATTTTGACGCAACTATGGCGCTGGCTGAACAAGTCGCTCCTTACGTTGATATCCTGGAAATCGGTACCCCTTGCATCAAGTACAACGGTCTGAAACTGGTTAAAGCGCTGAAAGCAGCTCACCCAGATAAGAAAATCCTGGTTGACCTGAAAACCATGGACGCTGGCGAATACGAAGCCACTCCTTTCTTTGAAGCCGGTGGTGATATCACAACTGTACTGGGTGCTTCTGATATGGCCACAATCAGTGGTGTTATCAAAGCTGCTAATGCTAACGGTAGCGAAGCACAAGTTGACTTGATCGGTGTTGAAGATAAAGCGGCTGTTGCTAAAGAAGCTGCTTCTAAAGGTGCTCACATCATCGGTGTTCACACCGGTCTGGACGCACAAGCTGCAGGTCAAACACCATTCGAAGATCTGAAAACCATCACTGGTCTGGGTCTGAATGTTAAAGTTTCTGTTGCTGGTGGTATCAACAAAGACACTATCCAAAGCTGCGTACAAGCAGGTGCGGCTATTGTTGTTGTTGGTGCAGCAATCTACGGTGCGCCTTCTCCAGCAGAATCTGCTAAAGAACTGCGCGCTCTGGTTGACGCAGCATAAACATAAGGAAAGAAACCATGCATCGTGATCTACTCTTAAATAAAATCACTGACATCCTTGGAGCAACCGACGATTCATACGAAGCCAAACTGGTTTCTATGTGTGATGACGCCAAACGCATCTTTATAACCGGTGCGGGTCGCTCAAAGCTGGTAGGTAATTTCCTGGGAATGAGATTGATGCATAGTGGTTATGAAACCTATGTGCAGGGCGAAGTTGCCACACCCAGTATCCGTAGCGGCGATTTATTAATCGTTATCTCCGGTTCAGGTGAGACAACCCAGCTGGTTTCATTCGCTAATAAAGCCAAATCTGAAGGCGCTAAAGTGATTTTGATTTGCTCAAAATCCAAGTCTACGATTGGTGATATTGCGGATCAAACTGTTCAAATTGGTAACGACAATAGCTTTGCCGCAACCAAAGGCATGCCGATGGGTACCATGTTTGAACTGTCGACGCTGATTTTCCTTGAAGCGACTATTTCTTATCTGATTCATGAGAAGAATATCGTTGAGGAAGACATGCGCTATCGTCACGCTAATATGGAATAACCACTTTCCTGAAGTGCTATACCAGAAAAGGCAGCCTCCGGGCTGCCTTTTTTTTGGCTGAAAATGACCAGCCAGCAAAATCATTGAACAGCGAATAGAGCGCCCCCACTTATCGCTGTATAATTAATCGTTTATTCAAAATCGTAGTACACAATCATGACCGCCAAAACACTTTACGACAAATTATGGGATCAACATGTGGTGCGTAGCGAAAGCGACGGCACAGCATTGCTTTATATTGATCGCCATCTGGTCCACGAAGTGACCTCACCACAAGCATTTGAAGGTCTGCGTCTGGCTGGTCGCCTGCCCTATCGTCTGAGTTCGATTCTGGCGACACCGGATCATAATGTGCCCACCAGTCACCGTGAACAGGGCATTGCTGATCCCATTTCGCGTTTGCAGGTGGAAACGCTGGATCAAAACTGCGCCCAATTTGGTATTACCGAGTTTGGCTTAAATGATATGCGTCAGGGTATTGTCCACGTCGTCGGCCCGGAACAAGGCGCTACGCTGCCGGGCATGACTGTGGTCTGCGGTGACTCCCATACGTCAACACATGGCGCTTTTGGCGCGCTGGCCTTTGGTATCGGTACTTCTGAAGTCGAGCACGTGATGGCGACACAATGCCTGATTCAACGCAAATCAAAAAATATGCAGGTGCGTGTTGAAGGTCATGTCAATCCGGGCATTACTGCCAAAGATATTGTACTGGCAATTATCGGTGAGATCGGTACCGCTGGTGGTAACGGTTACGCGATCGAATTTGCCGGTGAGGCCATTCAGGCTTTATCCATGGAAGGTCGTATGACAGTTTGTAATATGACTATTGAAGCCGGTGCCCGTGCGGGTATGGTTGCCGTTGATGACACCACTATTCATTATCTGAAGGATCGGCCTTTTGCACCGAAAGGCGACAACTGGGATAAAGCCGTCGCTGCCTGGCAGGATCTGCATTCTGATGCGGATGCCCATTTCGATAAAGTGGTGGTTTTAAAAGCTGCTGATATTAAACCACAGGTCACCTGGGGCACTTCACCGGAAATGGTGGTGCCTGTCGATGCCAATATTCCGGATCCGGCCGCTGAACAGGATGCAGTGAAACGTAATGGTATGCAAAAAGCCCTGACCTATATGGGTTTATCCGCTAAACAAGCTATCACCGATATCAAACTGGATCGGGTCTTTATCGGCTCTTGCACCAATTCACGGATTGAAGATTTACGTGAAGCCGCCGCAGCGATTAAAGGCGGTAAAGTTTCCAGTACGCTCAAACAAGCCATGGTGGTCCCCGGTTCTGGTTTAGTTAAACAACAGGCCGAACAAGAAGGGTTGGATAAAGTTTTTATCGCCGCCGGTTTTGAATGGCGGGATCCGGGTTGCTCAATGTGTCTGGCGATGAATGCCGACCGTCTGGAAGCCGGTGAACACTGCGCCTCAACGTCTAACCGCAACTTTGAAGGCCGTCAGGGCCAGGGTGGCCGCACTCATCTGGTAAGCCCTGCCATGGCCGCTGCGGCCGCCATCGCTGGTCACTTTGTTGATATTACTGCGCATTAATGGCCACTGATTATCAGGCGGCCACTGCGCAGCTGTCGACACTGCGCGATTTTTTGCGCTGGACCACGTCGCGTTTTCACGAAGCACAACTCGCTTATGGCCATGGCAATGCAGATGCCTTTAATGAAGCAACCCAGCTGCTGCTGCATAGTCTGCATTTACCGGTTAATGAATTGCCGGAAGTCTTTCTGGATGCCCGCCTGACCGATGATGAAAAAATCAAGCTCATCGGCGTCATTCAGCAGCGTATCGACAAACGCATACCCGTTCCCTATTTAACTCATGAAGCCTGGTTTGCCGGCCTGCCGTTTTATGTTGACGAACGGGTATTGATTCCGCGCTCACCATTTGCCGAATTAATTGCCGAGCAGTTTTCACCCTGGCTAACGGCACCTGAACATGTCTCGCGTATTCTGGATATGTGTACCGGCAGCGCCTGTATTGCCATTGCACTGGCTTATGCCTTCCCTGAAGCCGCTGTTGATGCGGTGGATGTCAGCAGTGAAGCGCTAACCGTTGCGAAGATCAATCAGGAAAAACATCAGCTGCACAAACAGTTGCAATTGATTGAGTCAGATCTGTGGGCAAATTTAGATCCCACACAACAATACGATTTGATTGTCAGTAATCCGCCTTATGTCGGTGATGCCGAAATGGCGACCTTGCCTGCGGAATATCATCATGAACCGGCAAGTGCGCTACGTGCGGATGATAATGGACTGGCGCTGGTTGAACGCATTATTGTTGGCGCCGCTGACTTTTTAACACCAGACGGCCTGTTATTTGTGGAAGTGGGTAACAGCGACGAAGCAGTTGCCGTGGCATGGCCTGAAACTGAATTTATGTGGCTGGACTTTGAAAACGGCGGTCATGGCGTGTTTATGCTAACCCAGCCACAATGTGCGGCGTTTGCTGACGCTTGTCAGTCTGCCTCAGGCTGATATTGTCGAACACAATTACGGCCAGCCATCTTGGCCTGGTACATCGCCCGATCAGCCATTTCAAATAAACTGTTCAGATTGTCATGCTGCTCATGGCGTAACTGTGCCACACCAACACTCAAGGTAATATCCAAATTGGCCGGCTTAAAGCGCGACAGTCTTTTTTGCATTCTTTCCATGAGTGCCGCAGCCCCTTCTGCATCACAGCCGGGCAATAACATCACAAATTCCTCACCGGCCCAGCGCGCTACCATATCGACATCGCGGACATGGCGTTTCAGCCAGTTACCCAGTTCCGCCAGCACCTGATCGCCTTTGATATGTCCCTGCTCATCATTCAGCGCACGGAAATTATCAAGGTCTAATACTGCCATCGCCAAGTTACGTTTAAACCGATAAGCTTCGCTGAAGTATTTACCGGCAAATTCACGCAGTGCATGGCGGTTAAACAACTGGGTCAGCTGATCCAGCATGGCCAGACTGTACAGCGAATTTTGCTGGGCACGCAGCTCGCGAACATTCTGATAGCTGGTAATATGGTTAAACACTCGTTGTCGTAATTCTTCACGGACAATCGGTTTGGAAACAAAATCATTCACACCCAGATGAAACAGCTCTATCTTGCGTGAAATATTGTCAAAGCCTGAGGTCGCAATAATCGGCACATTGGCGTATTCCTCACGCAGCCGGCGGATTTTCCGTACCAGCGTAATGCCACTCATACTGCCTTCCAGCATGATATCGGTGATCACCAAATCGTAATCACCACCGTTGAACGCTTCCCAAGCTTCTTCAGCGAAGGTGTAAGCATCCACATCAAGGCCCATATCGGTCAGCAAATCAATAATGATGGTTTGCAGCACCCGTGAGTCTTCGATAAACAGTACCCGCCCTGATAAATGCCGAGTTTCACGTTCAGCAAGGCGTTGTACATAGGTTTCAAGTTCACGGCCATCATGCTTACTGAAAATATCCGTGGCGCCAGCCAACAAAGCCTGTTTGAGGGTGCGTGCGGTATCGTTTTCGGTCAGCACCAATACCGCGACAAAATCGTAGCCATTTATCGCGCGCAGTTGGCCGCAAAACTCGCTGCCGGCAATATCCGGTAAATCATCACTGCAACATATCAGGCGGAAGCGCGAAGCATTAGCCAACACCAATCCTTGCTGACCATTTTCTGCCAGTTCGACCGTAAAGCCGGCAGATTCCAGAATTTTTTTCGCTTTATCACGAAATTCGGCGGACGCATCCACCACAAGCGCGTTGAGTTGTTGCACAGGTGATTCCTTCTCCATTGCTAGGGCTTGTTTATTTTCTATATCCACCACTGCTGGCGGCTATTTTTGCGTCCGTCAAGGCGGAAATTGCGCCGTGTAGTTATTCTACATAAGCAATTAACAACGCAGCCGGGCGTAAAAATAGCCCCAGCCCTTCGGGTTGTGACTGAAAAAGTGCCACTCCGCGTTGCTCGTTGTTTGTTTAGAATAACTAAATGGCTCTCCTCGCGCCTTACGGCACTTTTTCAGCTCACAACAGAGGCGGATATAGAAGATAAATAAGCCCTTGCATTCTGCCTTTTTAAACAGGCAAACGGCAAGCCTTATTAGCCATCAAAATCTGCTTTGTAAATTCACTGCGCAGATAAAAGCCACGCGGGTTTTGCTTAATAATGCTGCCATCCTCGGCAATCGCCTGTGCCAAAACACGGCTATTGGCTGCCTTGGGGCGAATTTGCAGCACTTGCCCCTGCCGGGCCGATAAGCCAGCCTGCCCGCTGAGTACCAGCGCATCCATCAGCTCTTCCCAGTCCTGTTTTAACAGCGCAGTTTGCTGTGTATCCGGCTGCCATAAAAACCCTTCACCGACATAGCGCTCGGCCAGCGCAATGCTATTGTCAGCTTCAACCGGCAGCCACAACACTTTGGCCAATTTGCGGCGCAGCCAACTGTCTTGCCAGCGCAATGCGCCGGTTTCAGTCAGGCTGACCGTGCAAACATAAGTCGATTCTTTAGGTAAGCCATTAGCGGCCAGTGGCAGTGTTTTCAACTCAATACCCAGACCAGTGAAATCGGGCTCGGCATGACTGCCGGCATCAGCGCCGAGTATTTTTTCCAGCAAACTGCCCACCCAGCCCTTATGCCGCCGTAAATCATCCGGTACCGCAATATTGATTTGTGCGGCAAGCTGCCCCAATGTCTGACCAGCAATTGTCTGACAGCGCTGTAATAATTCGGCTTCAGTTTTCGGGGGAACTCGGCCCGGGTAAATTTCATCTGACATACGGGCATGATAATCTAGCCCATCGTTTTATGCTCGGGGCCAAACATTTTGACCGCACTCCTCATTGAACAACTGAACAAAACCTACGGTAACGGCTTAGAGGCACTGAAAGATATCAACCTCTCGGTAGCGCAAGGAGACTTCTTTGCCCTGCTCGGCCCCAATGGTGCCGGTAAATCCACCACCATTGGCGTCGTCACCTCGCTGGTCACCAAGACTGCTGGCCGCGTGCAGGTGTTTGATGCCGATCTTGATAGTCAGACAGAACTGGCCAAAAGTTATATTGGTCTGGTGCCGCAGGAATTTAATTTCAATGGTTTTGAACAGGTCAAACATATCCTGCTGACACAGGCGGGTTATTACGGTATGCCTGCCAAAGAGGCTGAGCCGCGGGCCGATGCCCTGCTCAAACAACTGGGCTTATGGGAAAAACGCCATACCCCGTCACGATCTTTATCGGGTGGTATGAAACGGCGGTTGATGATTGCCCGCGCCCTGGTGCATGATCCGAAACTGCTGATCCTAGATGAGCCGACCGCGGGTGTTGATATCGAGCTGCGCCGCTCGATGTGGACGTTTTTGCGGGATATTAACCGTCAGGGCACCACCATCATTCTGACCACGCATTATCTGGAAGAAGCCGAAAACCTGTGTCGCAATATTGCCATCATTGATAAAGGCCGGATCGTCGAAAACACCGATATGAAATCGCTGCTCAACCGGCTCGACAAAGAAACCTTTGTGCTTGATCTGCAACAGCCACTGACGGATCCCATACTGCTACAGGATATTGCCCATCACCAGGTCGACACCACCACCATTGAAGTGGAACTGAATCGCAGTGACAGCCTCAACGGACTGTTCAGCATCCTTAGCGAACGCGGTGTACATGTTGCCAGTATGAAAAATAAGGTCAACCGGCTGGAAGAGTTATTTCTGAAACTGGTTGAACCGTCGGAGAAACACTGATGCGCCCAGCACGTCACCAACAACATTGGATCGCTTTTCAAACCATCGTGACCCGCGAAATCCGCCGATTTTTACGGATATGGGCACAGACGTTATTACCGCCGGCGATCACCATGACGCTGTATTTCATTATTTTCGGCAACCTGATTGGCAGCCGTATTGGTGAAATGGAAGGCTTCACCTATATGCAATATATTGCGCCGGGCGTGATAATGATGGCCATTATCAACAATGCCTACGCCAATGTGGCGTCATCGTTTTTCAGTGCCAAATTTCAAAACCATATTGAGGAATTGATCGTTGCGCCGGTGCCCAACTATCTGATTATTGCCGGTTATGTCGCGGGTGGCACAGCTCGTGGTTTGTTAATCGGTGTGATCGTTTCGATAGTCGCGTTATTTTTCACCGATTTGACCATCCAGCATTACTGGATAACCTTTACCATGGTTTTGCTGAGTGCTGTTTTATTTGCCTTGGGCGGCTTCATCAATGCGGTTTATGCGCGCAGCTTTGATGAAATATCCATCATCCCGACCTTTGTTCTCACTCCGCTGACCTATCTCGGCGGTGTCTTTTATTCGATTAATTTGCTGCCGGACTTCTGGCAAAACGTGTCGTTGCTGAACCCGGTTTTATATATGGTCAATGCATTTCGATATGGCCTGTTGGGCACTTCTGATGTGTCCGTGTTCTGGGCATTTGGCATTATCGTATTGTTTATCGTTGCCCTGACCTGGTATGCGCTGCACTTGCTGCATAAAGGCACCGGATTACGGAATTAAAAGATATAACCACAGAGACACAGAGGGCACAGAGAAATAAAAAATAACTATTCGCAGATTATTTAAGGTAGGTTGGTACTGAGCTTGCGAAGCCCAACATAGGCTGTCCATTTACACTAAACGTTGGGCTTCATTGCATTCAACCACAACCTACAGCCGTCCACCATTAGGTTCTCTTTGTCTCTGTGCCCTCTGTGGTTAATTCATCAACCAATCAGCTTTAACGCATCACGGATCACATTGATATCCGCACCGGGCAAATGCGCATTTTCACTCAAATGCCGCCGCCAGCGTTTTGCACCGGGCTGGCCTTGGAACAAACCGAGCATATGCCGGGTGATGGATTTTAACGGCCGGCCTTGACGCATTCGCTTTTCAATATAAGACAACATCTGCTCAACAATGTCCGGCTCACTGGCCACCGGCCTATCATCGTTAAAAATCAGTTTATCGGCCGAAGCCAGCAAATACGGCTGATTGTAAATGGCCCGGCCAATCATCGCACCATCAACAATGTGCAAATGCTGCAGCGCTTCATCAAGGCTATGAATACCGCCATTAATATCAACATGTAGCGCCGGGAAATCACGTTTAATCTGATACACCCTGTCGTAATCCAGTGGCGGAATATCACGGTTTTGTTTGGGACTTAATCCCGATAACCAGGCCTTACGGGCGTGCAGAATCAGCGCATCAGCACCGGCTTTATCAATGGCGCTGACAAACTGATGCAGAAATTCATAACTGTCCAGTTCATCAATGCCGAGGCGGGTTTTGACGGTGACCGGGATATTGACCGCGGCTTTCATGGCTGCGACACCGTCGGCGACCAAATCCGGACTGGCCATTAAACAGGCGCCGAACTGGCCATTCTGCACACGGTCACTGGGGCAGCCGACATTCAAATTGATTTCCTGATAGCCGGCATCTTCGGCCAGTTTGGCGCAGGCCACCAGATCAGCCGGATCGCAGCCACCCAGTTGTAATGCCAGCGGGTATTCAGCCGCATCGTGGTCCAGAAATCGTGCCACATCACCATGCAGTAACGCACCGGTGGTGACCATTTCGGTATACAGCATCGTATGCCGTGATAACAGGCGGCATAAATAGCGAAAATCGCGGTCGGTCCAATCAAGCATGGGTGCCACGGAAAGACGATGAGCAAATTTCAGTTCGGTATTCACAAGCAGGCTTTTTAAATTTAATGGGCTATTTTCGCAAATCAGCCGGTAAAATGCCCGTATGAATCTTTTTTTTACCGTCCAGGCATGAGCGTTTTCGAGTTAAACGGCATCAGCATTGCGGTCAAACGCAGTGCCCGTCGCAAAACTATGGCGTTGAAAGTAAACGGTGAAACGGTCTCACTACACTTACCAAAACGCCTACCACTATGGCTTGGCAAACAATTTGTCAGTAAACAGTACGACTGGCTGCAAAGCAGATTGAAACTTGCTCATCAGCAACCGAAACGCGAATTCACCAATGGCAGTTTGCAACCCTACCTCGGGGAAAGCTATCCATTGTGGTTAGATCCGGATCTGAAACAGCGCCGGCAGCTGGACTTTAACCATCAGCGATTCAACATCAAATTACCAGTAACGGCCAGCACTGAACAAATCAACCAGACCTTGCGGCGCGGCTACCGGCAACTTGCCGACAGTTTCCTTATCGCGCGTTGCCAACAGCTTGCCGAACAACACCAATTTTCACCGAAAAGTATTCAACTGCGGCGCTATACCGCGCGCTGGGGCAGTTGTAATACCCGCGGTAATATTCAGCTGAACTGGTTACTGATTCAGGCGCCGCTGCCGGTCATTGACTATGTGATTGTGCATGAGCTGTGTCATTTACAGCACATGAACCACAGTGCCGATTTCTGGCATCTGGTCGAGCAGCTTAACCCCGATTATCGTCAGCATCGCGACTGGCTGAAACAAAATGGCCAGCAGTTAATGTTGTAACGAGCCGGTTAAACTTGTTTTTTTTCAGCGTTCTATTATTATGTGCCACTCGGGTAAGGAACGCTGCGACAGAGTCAATCTCTGCTAGGCTTACCCACTGCAAATCTTAAAACGGCGTTCATTATTAACAGGTCACTGATAGTAATGGACGAAGTTTCCGAACTTTTCTCATAGTCCGACTATCTTTACCTACATTCAATAATGAGGAAGTTGTCTATGAGTAGTGCTTATCTTTTTACCTCTGAATCGGTTTCAGAAGGTCATCCAGATAAAGTCGCTGATCAAATCTCCGATGCCGTACTCGATGCGATTATCGAACAGGATCCGCAAGCCCGGGTCGCCTGCGAAACACTGATTAAAACCGGTGTTGCCATTGTTGCCGGTGAAATCACGACTTCTGCCTGGGTGGATCTGGAACAAATCGTCCGCGATACCATTTGCGAAATCGGTTATACCAGTTCAGAAGTCGGTTTTGATGGCCAGACCTGCGGTGTCATGTCGGTTATCGGTAAGCAGTCTCCGGACATCAACATGGGTGTCGATCGCGGTAGCATCGAGGAGCAAGGCGCCGGTGATCAGGGGTTAATGTTCGGCTATGCCAGTAACGAAACCGAAGTACTGATGCCCGCCCCCGTTACCTATGCCCACCGTCTGGTTAAACGTCAGGCACATATCCGTAAATCCGGTGAATTGCCCTGGTTGCGTCCTGATGCCAAAAGTCAGGTGACATTCATTTACGAAGATGGCAAACCGGTGGGTATTGATACCGTCGTGCTGTCAACACAACACAACCCCGATATCAAACAAACCGATCTGCATGAAGCGGTCATGGAACACATTATCAAACCGGTGTTGCCGGCTGAGTGGCTGACTCCTAATACCCGCTTTCATATCAACCCGACCGGCCAGTTCATTATTGGTGGTCCGGTGGGCGACTGCGGTCTGACGGGCCGAAAAATCATTGTCGATACCTACGGCGGCATGGCCCGTCATGGTGGTGGCGCGTTTTCCGGTAAAGATCCATCCAAAGTGGATCGCAGTGCTGCTTATGCTGGTCGTTATGTCGCCAAAAATATCGTTGCTGCCGGTCTTGCTGATCGCTGTGAAATTCAGGTGTCTTATGCCATCGGTGTTGCTGAACCCACCTCTATCAGCGTCGATACCTTCGGCACCGGCAAAATCAGTGAAGAACGTTTGGTAGCACTGGTCCGCGAACATTTTGATCTGCGTCCGGTAGGCCTTATCAAAATGTTGGATCTGGTACGGCCAATTTACAAACAAACTGCCGCCTATGGCCATTTTGGCCGCGAAGAAGCTGACTTTAGCTGGGAACGAACCGATCTGGCCCCGGTCTTACGCGAAGCTGCCGGCCTCAAATAATTACAGGATTTATAACCATGCAATCACAAGTTGTTGAAAACCTAAAACCCGACTACAAAGTCGCCGATATTAAACTGGCCAAATGGGGTCATCAGGAAATAAAAATCGCTGAAAGCGAGATGCCTGGTCTGATGGCGCTGCGCGAAGAATATGCGGGACAAGCGCCGCTGAAAGGCGCCCGTATTGCCGGCTGCCTGCACATGACCATTCAAACCGCTGTGTTGATCGAAACGCTGGTAGAACTGGGCGCTGAAGTGCGCTGGTCATCGTGCAATATTTTCTCAACACAGGATCATGCGGCAGCAGCGATTGCCGAGCAAGGCATTCCAGTGTTTGCCTGGAAAGGCGAAACTGAAGAAGAAGCCGTCTGGTGTATCCGTCAAACCATTGTAGGCCCGAATGGCTGGCGGCCAAATATGATCCTTGATGACGGTGGTGATCTCACTATCCTGATGCATGATGAGTTTCCGGAATTGCTGAATGATGTTCGCGGCCTCTCCGAAGAAACCACCACCGGTGTCCACCGTCTCTACGAAATGATGAAAGCCGGCACCTTGAAAGTACCGGCCATCAACGTTAACGATTCGGTGACCAAATCTAAATTCGATAATCTGTATGGCTGTCGTGAATCGCTGCTGGACGGTATCAAACGCGCCACCGATGTCATGGTCGCGGGTAAAATCTGCGTAGTTTTAGGTTACGGGGATGTTGGTAAAGGTTGCGCGCAGGCGTTTCGCGGCATGGGCGCAACGGTTTTTGTTACTGAAATCGATCCGATTTGCGCGCTGCAGGCGGCAATGGAAGGTTACCGGATTGTCACCATGGATGATGTTGCCGATAAAGCTGATATTTTTGTCACGGCCACTGGCAATATCAATGTCATCAATCATGACCACATGGCGGCGATGAAAAATGAAGCCATTGTCTGCAACATTGGTCACTTTGATAATGAAATCGATGTCGCCTCACTGCGTCAATACGAGTGGGAAAACATCAAACCACAGGTGGATCATGTGATTTTCCCGGACGGTAAACGCATCATCCTTTTGGCCGAAGGCCGTCTGGTGAACCTGGGTTGTGCAACCGGCCATCCGAGTTTTGTCATGTCAGCGTCATTCACCAATCAGGTAATGGCGCAAATCGAGTTGTGGCATAACCATAAAAATTATGAAAACAAGGTATATGTATTGCCGAAGCGGCTGGATGAAAAAGTCGCCCGTCTGCATTTAAGTCGTATTGGTGCAAACCTGACCGAAATGTCGGCAGATCAGGCAAAATATCTGGGTCTTGAAAAAGATGGTCCTTATAAACCGGAACATTACCGTTACTAAATCAGAACGGGGCTAACTTTTCAGTTAGCCCTTTTTCTTTGCAGAGAAGCTAAAACAATCTTATGGCCATATCACCTGTTATCAGCTGCGAGTTTTTTCCGCCCAAAACCGATAAAGGCGTCCGTAATTTATTACAGGTGCAGCAGGATCTGGCGGTGTTGAGTCCGGCATTTTATTCGGTGACTTTCGGTGCCGGTGGTTCGACACAGGACAATACGCTGGATGCGGTGGTCGCTATTCAGCAACGTGCTGCGGAAACCGGTATTGATGCGGCGCCGCATTTGTCTTGTGTCGGTTCGTCACGCGAGCGGGTTCGCAGTATTCTGCAAACCTATATCGATAATGATATCTCCCGGCTGGTAGCCTTACGCGGCGATCTGCCTTCTGGTATGCGCGATCCCGGGGATTTTCGTTATGCCAATGAATTGGTTGAATTTATCCGTGCCGAGACCGGTGATCATTTCACCATAGAAGTGGCCGCCTATCCGGAAGTGCATCCACAAGCGCAGGATGCCAACAGCGATTTTGACAACTTCAAACGCAAAGTCGATGCTGGCGCCGACAGTGCCATTACCCAGTATTTTTATAATATTGATGCTTATCTGTATTTTGCAGATCGCTGTATTCAGGCCGGTATTGATATTCCGATTATTCCCGGCGTGATGCCGATTAATAATTATTCACAACTGGCCCGTTTTTCGGCAGGTTGTGGTGCAGAAATCCCGCGCTGGCTGCGTAAAAAACTGGAAGCCTATTACGATGACATCCCGTCAATGCAGGCATTCACCACCGATTTTCTGACCGATTTCACCGAGCAACTGCTGGAAATCGAAGTACCCGGCCTGCATTTTTACAGTATGAATAAAGCTGAGCCGGTATTAACGGTCTGTGAACGACTGGGTCTTATCGACGACTAACCGTTATCCTGTAGCAAATGAATTATTTTGCTGAATCTTTGCTGGCCGCAGTGCAACTGCTACTGGCGCTTGATGCCGATGTCTGGCAGATCATCATCACCTCGGTGATGATTTCAGTGATCGCGGCTTTGTTGGCGGCGATTTTGTCAGTGCCGGCCGGCGTGATGATGGCGATAAACCACTTCCCCGGTAAACATAGTTTGCAACACTTGCTGAATACGCTGATGGCCATGCCAACGGTGGTGATTGGTTTGCTGCTGTATGGCCTGCTCAGCCGCATGGGCCCTTTCGGCGAGTGGGGATTGTTGTATACGCCGACAGCGATGGTCATCGCACAGGCATTGCTGATTTTTCCCATCATGATGAATCTGACCATTACTGCGGTTAAAGGCGCCGATCCACGGTTATTGCCCACCTTAAAAAGCCTCGGCGCCGATCGTATTCAACAGACCGTGCAAATCATGCGTACCGTGCGCTTAGCCATTCTGATTGCCATTATCAGTGGCTTTGGCCGCGCAATCGGCGAAGTCGGGGCAGCGATGATGCTGGGCGGTAATATCGAAGGGTATACCCGCACAATGACCACGGCGATTGCGCTGGAAACCAGTAAAGGTGAATTTGAACTGGCGCTGGCACTGGGTATCGTATTGCTATTGATCGCATTTTTACTGAACTTCACATTGTCCGCTTTGGATAAGCGCATCCGATGACCAGCTGTTACACACTTAACAATGTGCAGATGTTTTACGGCACACAATGTGCGCTGGATATTCCGAGTTTAACGATTGAGCATGGCCGGACGCTGGCTATCCTCGGTCAGAATGGTGCCGGTAAATCGACTTTATTATCGCTGCTGGCATTACTCAACAAACCAGCAAGCGGTGAATTGTTAATATTTGGCGAAACCACCCGCAGTATCAGCCGCCAGCAACGCCGGCGTATCGGCCTGGTCGCCCAGCAGCCATATTTATTACCGGGCAGCGTCCGCGACAATATTGCGCTGGCACTGCGTTGTCAGCAGATCAACAAAACCGAACACCCAAGCCGCATCGCTGAGGCATTGAGCACGGTCAATTTAGCGCATTTAGCGGATCAGGATGCCGCCACATTATCCGGTGGCGAATTAAAACGCGCCGCGCTGGCCAGAGTACTGGCCTATCAACCCGATATTTTGCTACTCGACGAACCATTTTCGCATCTTGACACCCAGCATATCCGCCAGCTGGAAGATTTGATTGAAAAGCTTAGCGGTGAAAACCGCACCGTTATTTTTACCACACATAACCGGATGCAGGCTTACGCGCTGGCTGACCAGCATATTCATTTATTGCAGGGCCAACTCAGCGAAGCACCGCTGCTTAATTTGTTCCATGGTTATGTTAACGGCAACTGTTTTGAGACCGGCAAAATTCAGATTTATGCCAGTCCGGCACCAGTCAGTGCCCGGCATATTGCGATTGATCCGAGGCAAATTATCGTCAGCAGCCAGCCGCACCCCGACAGCAGTGCTCGCAATCAGTTACAAGGCCGGCTAACACAAATTACTGAAGAAGGTCATGAAGTCCGCCTGACGGTTGATTGCAGCGAAAGCTTTCAGGTCATTATCAGCCCTGAATCATTGCGCCAATTACAACTGCATCTCGGTGACAGTTTATGGCTCAGTTTTAAGGCCAGTGCGGTCAGTCTCTTATAAGCCAGCGTAATTTTTAAAAAGCCATATAGGCAACGGCGCCGGCTTTGCGGTAACATTGATTCATGGTCATAACAATTAGTCGTCCAATTTAAGTGAAACCCTCGTTACAGCTACGTGTCGGCCAAAGTCTGTCTATGACGCCCCAGTTGCAGCAAGCGATCCGCTTGTTACAACTTTCCTCGTTGGAATTGCAGGTCGAAATTCAGGAAGCTTTGGAAAGTAATCCGCTGCTGGAAGTCGAAGAAGACTACGACTACGACGCACCGGAAGCCGTGATTCGCAGCAATGATGATGACAGCCGCGAAATCAGCGAACTGGAAAATCGTGATATTCCTGAAGACTTGCCGGTCGATTCACAGTGGGAAGATACTTTTGAGCATCAGCACACTGGCCCGGCAACCGGCAGTGGCAATGCGGACGGCGACTTTGAGCGCGATAGCGAAGATAGCAGCAGTGACAGCCTGCAACAGCACCTGCTGTGGCAGATGCGTCTCACCCCGTTTACTGACACCGAACAGGCCATCGCCACCACTATCATCGATTCAATTGAAGATGATGGTTATCTGAAATGCACACTGGAAGATATTCAGCAAAGTCTCGGTGAAGAATTTGCGGAGGTTGAACTCGATGAAATCGAAACCGTACTGCATCGCATCCAGCATTTTGACCCGGTCGGCGTCGGCGCCCGTGATTTGCGCGAATGCCTGCTGATCCAATTACGCCTTTATGATGCCTCGGCGTTACAACAAATTGATTTGTTGACCGAGCTGATTGATAAACATCTGGACACCCTGGCCAAACGCGATTACGTGTTAATCAAGCGGGCACTGAAAGTTTCTGATGAAGAATTGACTGAACTGGTGCGCAGCATTCAGCTGCTTAATCCCCGCCCCGGCAGCGCGATTCAGACCGATAATACTGAATACATTGTGCCCGATGTATATGCCAAAAAAATCAACGGCCACTGGCGGCTGTCACTGAACCCTGATAACGCACCGCGTCTGCAAATCGCCGAGCATTATGCTCAGCTTATTAACCGCGCCGACAGTAGTGCAGAAAACACCTATTTAAAAAACAATTTGCAGGAAGCCCGCTGGTTTTTGAAAAGCCTGCAAAGCCGAAACGAAACGCTGATCAAAGTCACCGAGGCAATTGTTGAACGGCAAAAAGATTTTCTGGACCATGGTGAAGAAGCCATGCGGCCATTGGTTTTGGCAGATATCGCTGAAACCGTTGAGATGCATGAATCGACCATTTCCCGCGTGACCACCCGCAAATATTTACACACCCCGCGTGGCATTTTTGAATTGAAATTTTTCTTTTCCAGCCATGTCGGTACTGAAAGTGGCGGTGAATGTTCAGCAACCGCCATCCGCGCTATCATCAAAAAACTGGTGGCAGCGGAAAATCCCAGAAAACCACTGAGCGACAGCAAAATTGCTGATATCCTCGGTGAAGAGGGCATCAATGTAGCCCGGCGGACTATCGCCAAGTACCGGGAAACATTGTTAATACCGCCTTCAAACGAGCGTAAGCGACTGGTGTAAACCAGTTTTCATCCACCAACAGGAGTGATGCATTATGCAATTAAACCTAAGCGGACAACATCTGGATATCACCGACAGTCTCCGGGATCACGTCAATAAAAAATTTGAAAAGCTGACCCGCCATTTTGACCATATGACTAATGTGCATGTGGTGCTGTCCGTTGAAAAAGATCGCCAAAAGGCAGAAGCTACTGTGCATGTCAGCGGCGCTGATTTGTTTGCCTCTGACGAACATGAAAACATGTACAGTGCCATCGAAAATCTGGTGGCCAAACTGGACAGACAAATCATCAAACACAAAGATAAAATTACCAACCACCATCAAGCCGATGGTGCCATGCAAAAGCACAACGCAAGTTAAGGTTTATTTATGCTCATCGCTGCGCTGCTAGTGAATGCCGATAACATCAGTTATCACGACGAAGCCACCAGTAAAAAACGGGTGCTGGAAAACCTCAGTCGTCTGCTGGCGGCCAACAGCGAGAACCAAACCGCCGAGAAAATCTTTCAGGTACTGCTTGAGCGTGAACGCTTGGGCAGTACCGGGCTCGGCAAGGGCGTGGCAATTCCCCATGCCCGCGTTCCTGATTTAACCCATACCGTCGCTGCGATGCTGACGCTGGCTGAGCCAGTCGATTTTGAAGCCGCCGACGGACAACCGATTGATATTGCTTTTGGTTTGCTGGTTCCCGAAGATGACTCAGAAAATCATTTGCAGCACTTATCACGGCTGGTCACGCTGTTCCGTGATGCCGACTGCTGTAGCAAAATCCGCCAGGCCGGTAATGCCGAAGCGGTATTTGAATACTTACTGTCAATCGACGAAGACTAACCATGTTTGACAATGATGCTGTGATACAGCGTCATGGCGTCATGGTCCGCTGGCAACATCATGGTTTGCTGATATGCGGTCCGCCGGGTATTGGCAAAAGCAGTCTGGCACTGGCAATTCTCAAGCAGGGCGGTCAGTTAATTGCTGACGATATTGTCGATATTAACCGCCGGCAGAATCAGTTGATTGCCTGTTGCCCATCGGCGATAGCCGGTCAATTACATAGCCGTGAGCTCGGTTTACTGGATATCCGCAGCCTGTTTAATACCGAATCAGTACAGTCAGAATCGCAACTTGATGTCATTGTTGAGCTTTTGGCGGAACCACCTCAGACAGTAAGCTTTAAGCCACAACAATTTACCAGCCTGTTGGGTCTTAAACTGCCCCTACTGACCCTGTCCATCAATAATCCCCTGAGCCTGCCAGAACGAATTGATATCTGGCTGCGCCAGCAATGATCAATAAAACCCGGGCTGTAAATTTGCGAAATCACCCGATATCCATTACATTCAAGGCCGTTACCCGCCTTGAAAAACGGCCCAGAGACAACGCATGACGGTAGGCATATTAATCGTATCGCATAACCATATCGGTACTGAACTTATCAACACTGCACGGCAAATGTTGTCTTGTTGTCCGTTGCCGACCAAAGTGATTTCCATTGAGGTCAAAGACAACCCTGATGCGATTCGCAAACAGCTGAACCGCGATTTGCTGGGTCTGGATCAGGGCCATGGTATTTTGATCCTGACCGATATGTTTGGCTCGACCCCCAGCAATATCGCCTGTGCGGTATCAGATCGTAATGATATCCGCATTGTTTCAGGCCTCAATTTGCCCATGCTGGTGCGGGTTCTCAACTACCCGACCCTGAATCTCGAAGAACTGGAAATTAAAGCCATCAGTGGTGGCCAGGAAGGCATTGTGCGCTGTCACCACTCTGGATACTTAACATGATGCAGCAGGAACAAACCTTTACTATCATCAACAAACTCGGCCTGCACGCGCGTGCTGCGGCCAAGTTTGTCACCACTGCTGCAGAGTTTCAGTCTGACATTCTGGTGCGTCGTGATGGCCGTGAAGTCAATGGTAAAAGCATTATGGGTGTGATGATGCTGGCGGCTGCCAAAGGCACTGAAATCACCGTGCGGGCCGATGGTCACGATGCCGATGCCGCACTGAGTGCCATTGGCCGTCTGATCGACGATTATTTCGGGGAAGGCCAATGACGCTGGAATTACAAGGTCTTGGTGTTTCCCGGGGCATTGCCATCGGCCGTGCCCATATTCTGTTTCACAACCAGCCGGATGTCCGTGAATACCTGATCCCGGCATTTGCCATTGAACAGGAAGTAGATCGACTGCTGGACGCCATTGAGCAGGCCAAGCAGCAACTCAAAGCCATTCGGAATCACATTCCGGCCAATGCGCCATCAGATGTCATTGCTTTTATCGACACGCATATTCTGATGCTCAATGATTCATCGCTGAGCAAAGTGCCGGTTGAAATGATCCGCCAGCGCCGCTGTAATGCTGAATGGGCGCTGCAATTACAACGTGATGCATTGATCAACGTCTTTAACGAAATGGATGATCCGTATTTACGGACCCGCCGTGATGATGTGGATCATGTCGTCAACCGGGTGCATCGGATCCTCGCCGATCAGGAAGTCGCCGATCATGAAATACCGGATGGCCGGCTGAAAGGCCACATCATTATCGCCGAAGATTTAACCCCGGCAGATACGGTATTGATGCAGCATCAGGGCATTGCCGCCTTTGTCACCGAACATGGTGGTGCCACTTCACATACCACGATTCTGGCACGTAGTCTGGGCATCCCGGCGATTATCGGCGTCGAGTCGGTGCGCCGTTATGTACAGGATAACGAACCACTGATCGTCGATGGTGAAGCCGGTATTATGATTGCCGGCGCTGATGACAAAACCACCGCCGAATTCCAGCAGCGCCGTATCGCCTTTGATGAACATATTTCATCATTAAGCCGCTATAAATCGCAGCCCACCAAAACCCGTGACGGTAAGGCAATTACCCTGCTGGCTAACGCCGAGCTTCCCGAAGATATCAGCACTATTTCTGCTGCCGGCGCCCAGGGTATTGGCCTGTATCGTACTGAATTTCTCTATATGAACCGGCTGGCGCCACCTGAAGAAGAAGAGCAGCTGGCCGCTTACCGCGATGTGGTTGAAGGCATGAATAATCAGCCGGTGACAATCCGTACCTTTGACCTTGGGGCCGACAAAACCGTTGATGGTGGCCGGCAGGCTTCACAAAGCGTAGTGACCAATCCGGCGCTGGGTTTGCGCGCCATTCGACTGTGTCTGACTCAGCCAGCAATGTTTCGTACCCAGTTACGGGCGATTTTACGGGCTTCGGCATTTGGCAAAATCAAAATCATGTTCCCGATGATTTCCACCATGCATGAGCTGCTGCAGGCACGTAACCTGCTCGAACAATGCAAAGTCGAACTGGATCGGGAGGGGCTTGAATACGATCGGCATATTGAAATCGGTGCAATGATCGAGATCCCAGCCAGCGCCGTTTGCGCTGATATGTTTGCCAAACATGTGGACTTTCTGTCCATTGGTACCAACGATTTGATTCAGTACACGCTGGCAATTGACCGTATTGATGATCACGTTAACTATCTTTACGATCCGCTGCATCCGGCCGTACTGAAGCTGATTCATATCACGCTGGAAGCCGGTAAACGTCATAATATTCCGGTCTCAATGTGCGGCGAAATGGCGGGTGACCCGCGCTTTACCCGTTTGCTGCTGGCGATGGGCCTGGAACATTTCAGTATGCATCCCAATGCCCTGCTGGAAATCAAACAGATCATTAACGAAACCGATATGGGTCAGTTACCGGCCAACACCCTGCAGATCATGGATGTCTCCGATGCCCTGGAAGCCGATATGCTGCTGGAACAAATCAATGCACCGGAACACGATCACTAACCTTACAGATCCAGCCTAATCCTGATTTAGCGCTATCCAGCACCGGCCCCACAGGCTAAAATACGCAGCAAGCAATATCCCCAAACACCGACGCCCTGTGGAGCCGGACATGTCTGAGCTGGATCAACACCATGCTTTAAATCATTCGCTTGATACCCTTGCCGACGCGCTGCAAAGCGGCCGCTTCGTCAGGATGCGGCGTTTATTGGCAAGTTTACATCCGGCAGAAACCGCACACTTACTGGAATCCCTGCCACCCGCTGAACGTAAGGTCTGCTGGCCGATTATCAATCCCGAACTGCGTGGTGAGGTCCTCTCCTACATCGGTGAGGATGTCCGTACCAGCCTGATGGTCGATATGGATACCGCTGATCTGCTCAGCGCCACCGAAGATCTTGATACCGATGACGTGGTCGACTTGCTGCAGGACCTGCCGGATCATGTGATGCAGGAAGTGTTGCGGGCGATGGACAGCCAGCGCCGCCGCCGTATCGAAGTCATTCTCGGTTTTGAGGAAGACACCGCCGGCGGTTTGATGAATACCGACGTGGTAACCGTGCGCTCGGATATCACACTGGAAGTCGTGTTACGTTATCTGCGTATGCTCGGTGACTTACCGGAAAATACCGATAGCCTGTATGTCGTTGACCACAATGATAAATATCTTGGCACTTTGCGGTTATCGCAAGTAGTCAGCCGCAGCCGGTCAATGACCGTCCGTGAAGTGATGTCGCATCAGGTAGAGGCTATTCCAGCCAATATGTCGGATGAAGATGTTGCGCATCGCTTTGAAAAACACGATTTAATTTCGGCCCCCGTGGTCGATAAAGACAACCATCTGCTGGGTCGTATCACCATTGATGACGTGGTCGACGTTATCCGTGATGTGGCTGAACATTCACTGCTGAGTATGGCCGGTCTGGGTGAAGATGAAGATACCTTTGCGCCGGTGAAAAAAAGCGTACACCGCCGCTCACTGTGGCTGGGTATCAATTTAATTACTGCTTTTCTGGCATCATGGGTCATCGGCTTATTTGATACCACTATCGAAAAAGTGGTGGCGTTGGCCGTGTTAATGCCAATTGTTGCCAGTATGGGCGGCATTGCCGGCAGCCAGACGTTAACACTGGTTATCCGCTCAATGGCGCTGGGTCAGTTGAATGACAAAAATAAGCGCTGGCTGCTGCGCAAAGAAATTGCTGTCGGTGCGCTAAACGGTATTATCTGGGCCATCGCCATCGCTTTTGTTACCTATTTATGGTTTCAGGAAATTAGCATTGCGGTACTGATTGGGGTTGCTATCATTATCAATTTGCTGGCTGCCTCACTGGCCGGCGTCACCATCCCGCTGGCGCTGAAAAAAGTCGGCATCGATCCCGCCCTGTCAGGCAGTGTGCTACTTACCACCATTACGGATGTGGTTGGATTTATGGCTTTCCTCGGATTTGCTACGCTATTTATTGTTTAATTATTGACCGGAATTTTTTATGTCAGGCAACAGCTTCGGAAAACTATTCACCGTTACTACTTTCGGTGAAAGTCACGGCCCGGCTTTAGGCGCGATTGTCGATGGCTGTCCGCCGGGAATGGCGCTGTCCGAAGCCGATTTACAGGGTGATCTGGATCGCCGCCGGCCTGGCAAAAGCCGTCACGAAACACAGCGTCGTGAACCCGATCAGGTCAAAATTCTGTCTGGTGTTTTTGAAGGCAAAACCACCGGCACCCCCATTGGCCTGCTGATTGAAAATGTCGATCAACGGTCCAAGGACTACGGCAATATTGCTCAGCAATTCCGGCCGGCCCATGCCGATTACACTTACCATCACAAATTTGGTTTTCGTGATTATCGGGGTGGTGGCCGCTCTTCTGCGCGGGAAACCGCTATGCGCGTCGCGGCCGGCGGTATCGCCAAAAAATATCTGAATGAACGTTACGGTATCGAAATTCAGGGCTATATGGCGCAATTAGGGCCGATCAAAGCCCAAACGCTGGACTTTTCACATCTCGATAACAGCCTGTTTTTTAATCCGGATCCGGCGATTGAATCACAGTTAGAAGACTATATGGATGCGCTGCGCAAAGAAGGCAATTCGATTGGCGCGCGTATTAATGTGATTGCCCGTAATGTGCCGCCAGGTCTGGGGGAGCCGATTTTTGACCGGCTGGATGCTGATATCGCCCATGCCATGATGAGTATTAATGCTGTCAAAGGTGTGGAAGTCGGAGCCGGTTTTGAGTCGGTGACTCAGAAAGGTACCGAACATCGTGATGAACTGACCCCCGAAGGTTTCCTCAGTAACAATGCCGGCGGTACCTTAGGCGGTATTTCCAGCGGTCAGGATATTGTTGTCAGTATGGCCTTAAAGCCCACCTCCAGCCTGCGTATTCCGGGTAAAAGTATTGATATTAATGGCGATCCAATTGAGGTGGTTACGCATGGTCGTCATGACCCTTGTGTGGGTATCCGCGCCACACCGATCGCTGAAGCCATGCTGGCACTGGTCTTGATGGATCACATGCTGCGTCACCGCGCCCAGAATGCTGATGTAACCACCGACACCCCCATCATTCCGGCACAAGCTTAGGGCTTGTAACAAGCCCTTATGCCACTTTCTCAGGTTCCTTACTGGCGACTGTCAGGCTTTTATTTTTTCTACTTCACCACGCTCGGCATTCTGGTGCCGTACTTTGGTCTGTATTTGCAATGGGAAGGATTTTCAGCCCGGCAAATCGGTGAATTGACCGCTATTCTGCTGGCCAGCCGGATTATTGCACCCAATGTTTGGGGCTGGATTGCCGATCATCACGGTCAGCGGATGAAAATTGTTCGCCTCGCCAGTTTTATCGGCGTACTGGCATTCAGTGGCATTTTTATCAATCAAAGTTTTGTCTGGATGGCCGTTGTGCTGATGACTTTCAGCTTTTTCTGGAATGCCACCCTGCCACAATTTGAGGTGACGACCTTACAGCACTTAGGCGATTACAGTGATCACTACAGTAAAATTCGTCTGTGGGGTTCTATCGGTTTTATTATTATCGTGCTGCTACTTGGCTGGCTGACTGAAAAATTTGATGCCGGCATCGTGCCTTATGCCTTACTCATCAGCACGGCCGGCATCTGGCTGGTCAGCCTCAGCGTGCCTGAATCGGCCAGCCGCCATTTAAGTTTAAAACAGGTGCCGTTGAAAACCGTCTTGAAACAACCCTCAGTGATAGCGTTTCTGGCCATTTGTTTTTTGATGTTGCTGGCGCATGGCCCCTACTACACGTTTTACAGTATTTATCTGGAAATGCATGGTTATGGCCGCAGTCTGATTGGTGTTTTGTGGGCACTAGGTGTGGTCGCGGAAATCGGCGTATTTTTGCTCATGCATCGCTGGCTGCCCAGATTTGGTATCCGGCTGGTGTTACTGGCCAGTTGCCTGCTGAGCGCTTTGCGCTGGGCGTTAATTGCTTTGTTTCCGGACAACCTGCCAATGCTGGTTGCTGCACAAAGTTTGCACGCCGCTAGTTACGGTATGTTTCATGCCTCAGCGATTGCCTGGGTGCATGAGCATTTTACCGGCCGTAATCAAGGCCGTGGTCAGGCTTTATACAGCAGTGTCAGTTTTGGTGCCGGTGGCGCAGCGGGCAGTCTGCTCAGTGGCTACTTGTGGTTATCGCCGGGGCCGGCAGCGACTTATTTACTGGCAGCTGTCGTCGCCCTGATAGCCTTTGTTATTGGTTACCTATGGTTAAAGCAGCATCCTGAATACAACTTAAAACAGGCCGAAAACCCGCATTGAATCTGCCTTGCGCGCTTCCCATCACTTAGTTAAAGCGGCTATAATTCGGGGTTATTTGATCAATGAACTTTGTGGATGGCTGTCAGGCCATCGCTGACCAGGTGGGATATGCATTTCGCAATCAACAAAGGGCTGACATTGCCCATAGCAGGCGCACCGGAACAAACCATTAATGATGGTAATCCAGTGCAATCGGTCGCCATTCTGGGTAATGAATACGTAGGTATGCGACCTACCATGTTTGTTGAAGAAGGTGATCGGGTCAAACTGGGTCAGCCACTGTTTGAAGATAAAAAAAATCCCGACGTATTGTTTACCGCACCCGGCGCCGGCATTGTCAAAGCCATCAACCGTGGCGCCAAACGTGCATTACAATCGGTGGTCATTGAACTAGATGGTGATGATGCCGTCAGCTTTGATGCATTTTCTGCAGAACAACTTGCCTCATTGGATCGTGCTACGGTCGAAAAGCAACTGCTCAACTCCGGCTTATGGCTGGCACTTCGCACACGTCCTTACAGCAAATCACCAGCTCCCGGCAGCGAACCACACGCTATATTTGTTAAAGCCATTGACAGTAACCCCTTGGCAGCAGACCCAGCGATTATCATTAACGAATATGCCGATGATTTTAAACATGGCCTGACGGTATTGAGCCGCCTGACTGGTGGCAAAATCAACCTTTGTCAGGCGCCGCAAACCGCCTTACCAACACCCGATTTAAAAAATCTTGATACCTACACATTCTCTGGCCCGCATCCCAGTGGTCTGGTGGGTACACACATTCACTTTGTTGATCCGGTCAGCACCAAAAAAACCGTCTGGCATATTAATTATCAGGATGTCATCGCTATCGGCAAACTGTTTACTACCGGGCAATACTGGGTAGAACGTATCGTTTCTATGGCCGGTCCGCTGGTCAATAATCCCCGTCTGATCCGAACCCGTCTCGGCGCCAATACTGAAGATCTGGTGCGCGGCGAAGTGCAAAATGTGCAATCGCGGGTGATTTCTGGTTCGGTGTTGCATGGCCATACCGCCAATAACTGGGCCGCTTATCTGGGCCGTTTTCATACCCAGATTTCGGTGATTGCAGAGGGTAATCAACGTGAGTTGCTGGGCTGGATCCGCCCGGGCGGTAAAGATAAATTTTCGGCATTAAACGTGTTTTTCTCAAAAATTCTCGGCAAGAAAAACCTGGCACTGACCACGTCACAAAACGGCAGCCCACGGGCGATGGTGCCGGTGGGTGTCTTTGAATATGTAATGCCGCTGGATATTCTGCCAACACAACTCCTGCGCGCTTTATTGGTCAGAGATACGGATTCGGCACAGGCGCTGGGCTGTTTAGAACTCGACGAAGAAGATCTGGCGCTGTGTTCCTATGTTTGCTCAGGCAAATATGATTATGGCCCTGCCTTACGGGTCAATCTTACGCAAATTGAAAAAGAAGGTTAACCATGGCGCGCGTCAGAAGATTCCTTGACCGAATTGAACCGTCATTTCAAAAAGGCGGGCCGTATGAGAAGTTTTACGCCCTCTATGAAATGGTCGACACCTTTATTTACAGCCCGTCCGATACCACCCGTGGTTCACCGCATGTAAGAGATGGTATCGATTTAAAACGGGTGATGAGTTATGTGGTACTGGCGACTTTCCCGGTACTGATGCTGATGCTATGGAATACCGGCTTCCAGGCCAACAGTGCTATGGCTGAACTGGGCATGTCCACTGTTGAAGGCTGGCGCGGCTGGATCATGAATACCTTTGGCATTGCTTACAATCCGGAGAGTGTGTTTTCCAATATGTTTCATGGGCTATTGTATTTCCTGCCCATTTATCTGACCACGCTGATCGCTGGTGGTACCTTTGAAGTCATCTTTGCCGCCGTGCGTAACCATGAAGTTAACGAAGGTTTTCTGGTTACCTCAATGCTGTATACGCTGACCTTACCGCCCTCCACCCCTTTATGGCAGGTAGCGCTGGGTATTATTTTCGGTGTGGTTATTGGTAAAGAAGTTTTTGGCGGTACGGGTAAAAACTTCTTAAACCCGGCACTGACCGGCCGCGCATTTTTGTATTTTGCCTATCCGGCTTCCATGTCAGGGGATGCAGTCTGGACTGCGATTGATGGTTATACCGGCGCGACGCCGCTGGGTTTGGCAGCATTAGGCGGTGTTGAGGCCATTACCGAGGCCGGTTATACCTGGGGTCAGACTTTTATCGGCATGATGCCGGGCTCGCTGGGTGAAACTTCAACGCTGGCGATATTGTTTGGCATGGCCTTTTTACTGATAACGCGGGTCGCCTCCTACCGGATTATGTTCGGTGTTTTTCTCGGTATGTTTGTCACCACCGCATTGTTTAATTTAATCGGCAGTGATACCAATCCGATGTTCAGCATGCCCTGGTACTGGCATATGACGCTGGGCGGTTTTGCATTTGGTATGGTGTTTATGGCAACCGATCCGGTGTCAGCGGCAATGACCAATAAAGGTCGCTGGATTTACGGCATTTTGATTGGTTTTATGACGGTGCTGATTCGGGTTATCAACCCGGCCTTCCCCGAAGGCATCATGCTGGCCATTTTATTCGGCAATATTTTTGCACCGCTGATTGATCATTTTGTGGTGCAGGCCAACGTCAAACGCAGACTACAACGAAGTTAATTATGACTGAAACAACTCCGAAAAGCGGCTTTTTGGGCAGGCTGATGGCTTTGCCCAACGATGACCCGCGCAAAACTATTTTTATTGCTGTGCTGCTGTGTCTCGTTTGTTCAGTATTGGTGTCAACTGCCGCGGTTGCATTAAAGAGCCAGCAAACTATCAATAAGAAAAATGATATCCGGCAGAACATTCTGGCGGTGACCGGCTTGTATGAACCGGGCATGGATATCGACGCGGCCTTTCAGCGTTTTGATGTGCGACTGGTAGATTTACAAACTGGTCAATACGCAGATGTGGATTTGGACCCGGCAACATTCGATCAGTACAAAGCAGCGGCCACACCGGAGTATGGTGTCAATATCGATGATGATATTGCCGGTATTGGTAAACGCGCCAAATATGCACCTATTTATTTGCTGCGAGATCCAGACAGCAACGCCGTTCAGCAAGTGATCCTGCCCGTTAGTGGTTATGGTTTATGGTCTACGATGTACGGTTTTTTATCGCTGGAATCTGATTTAAACACCATTGCCGGCCTGCGCTTTTATCAACATGCTGAAACTCCCGGTCTGGGCGGTGAAATCGATAACCCTCGGTGGCGCGCCAAATGGGAAGGCAAAAAAATATATGATGAGAATGGCAATGTCGAACTGCGCGTGGTGCGGGGTTTTGTCGATGAAAACGCCACTAATGCTGAATATAAAATCGATGGGCTTTCCGGCGCCACGCTGACCAGTCAGGGTGTTTCTAACATGATGGTTTACTGGTTGGGTGATCAGGGATTTGGGCCGTTTTTACAGAATTTACGCACTGAGTTGGAGAGTAACTGATGGCAAGTCAGGCGAAAAAGAACATTGTTGATCCATTAATAGATAACAACCCGATCACATTGCAAGTACTGGGCATCTGTTCGGCACTGGCGGTCACCACCAATATGACCGCAGCATTGATTATGTCAATTGCCCTGACCAGTGTGACAGCGTTTTCAGGCGCCATTATCAGTGCCATTCGTGCGCATATTCCGAGCAGTATCCGGATCATCGTGCAAATGACCATTATTGCCTCACTGGTCATTGTCGTTGATCAAATTCTCAAGGCTTACGCCTATGAAGCCAGTAAACAACTATCGGTATTTGTCGGTTTGATTATCACCAACTGTATCGTGCTGGGTCGTGCCGAAGCCTATGCCATGAAAAATCCACCGATGATGAGTTTTCTCGATGGGCTTGGTAACGGCCTTGGTTACAGTCTGATCCTGATGGCTGTTGCTTTTTTCCGGGAACTGTTTGGCGCTGGTAAACTGTTTGGCCAGACCATTATTCCGGTTGCCAATGAAGGCGGCTGGTATGTCCCCAATGGTCTGATGCTGTTGCCGCCGAGTGCTTTCTTCATTATTGGTCTGATGATTTGGGCTATTCGTAGCTGGAAACCGCAGCAGGTCGAAGCGCCGGATTATCAAATCCATCAGGTGCACCGGACGGAGGTACTGTAAGTGGAGCATTATCTCAGTCTGTTTATCCGTTCGATTTTTGTCGAGAATCTGGCCCTGGCCTTTTTCCTCGGCATGTGTACCTTTCTGGCGGTATCGAAAAAAATTGAAACTGCGCTGGGTCTGGGTATCGCCGTTATTGTCGTGCAGGCGATCACCGTACCGGCCAACAATCTGATTTATCAGTATTTACTCAAAGAAGGTGCTTTGGCCTGGGCCGGTTTACCCGATGTAGATTTAAGCTTTTTGGGGCTCATTAGCTACATCGGTGTCATTGCTGCCATGGTACAAATCATTGAAATGGCGATGGATAAATACACGCCGGCGTTGTACAACGCGCTGGGGATTTTTCTGCCGCTGATTACTGTTAACTGCGCCATTCTTGGCGGTACCTTATTTATGGTCGAGCGCGATTACAATCTGGCAGAAAGTGCTGTGTATGGCGTTGGTAGTGGCTTTGGCTGGGCATTGGCCATCACCGCCATTGCCGGTATTCGCGAAAAACTGAAATATTCCGATGTCCCTGATGGCTTGCAAGGTTTAGGTATTACCTTCATTACCGCAGGTCTCATGGCACTTGGATTTATGGCCTTCTCGGGGATTCAACTGTAATGGAAATCATACTTGGTATCTTTTTATTCACGTTGATCATCATGCTGCTGGTCGGCGTCATTCTCGGTGCCCGCTCAAAACTGGTCGCAACCGGCGATATTGAGATCGTGATTAACGACGAAAAAACCATTCGCACACCTGCCGGTGGCAAATTGCTCGGTGCGTTGGCCAATGCTAATTTATTTGTTTCATCGGCCTGCGGCGGCGGTGGTACTTGTGCACAATGCAAGGTGAAAATTTTTGAAGGCGGTGGTTCGATCCTGCCAACCGAGGAGTCGCATATCACCAAGCGTGAAGCGGCAGAAGGCGACCGCCTGTCTTGTCAGGTTGCAGTCAAACAAAATATGCGTATTCAGGTGCCGGAAGAAGTATTCGGTGTTAAAAAGTGGGAGTGCACGGTGCGCTCCAATGACAATGTCGCGACGTTTATCAAAGAGCTGATTCTAGAATTACCGGAAGGTGAAGACGTAAAATTCCGTGCCGGTGGCTTTATCCAGATCGAATGTCCACCGCATACGGTTGAGTACAAAAATTTTGATGTCGCTGATGAATACCGGCCAGACTGGGATCGCTTTGATTTATGGCGTTATAAGTCAGTTGTTAAAGAGGATGTGGTTCGTGCCTACTCAATGGCCAACTATCCGGAAGAAAAAGGCATCATCATGCTCAATGTTCGGATTGCCTCGCCACCGCCTAATGCTGATGATGTGCCACCGGGCATCATGTCTTCGTATATTTTCAACCTGAAACCCGGTGACAAAGTAATAATTTCCGGGCCATTTGGTGAGTTTTTTGCCAAAGACACCGACAAAGAAATGGTGTTTATCGGTGGTGGTGCAGGCATGGCGCCGATGCGTTCGCATATTTTTGACCAGCTAGGCCGTATCAAAACCAAGCGCAAGATTACCTTCTGGTATGGTGCGCGCAGCCTGCGGGAAATGTTTTACACCGAAGACTTTGACAAACTGGCTGCTGAACATGACAACTTCACCTGGCATGTGGCTTTATCGGATCCGCTGCCGGAAGATAACTGGCAAGGCTACACCGGCTTTATTCACAATGTACTGTATGAAAACTATCTGAAAGATCATCCGGCACCGGAAGATTGTGAATTTTATATGTGCGGTCCACCAATGATGAATGCCGCGGTTATCAAAATGCTTGAAGATCTTGGTGTTGAGCCGGAAAACATCATGCTTGACGACTTTGGAGGCTAGATGTCGACCTTTATCGCCGCCTTTGTGTTGTTATTAGTGATTGTCGCCGCCATGGCAATAGGCGTATTGTTTGGTCGTAGTGCCATTAAAGGCAGCTGCGGCGGCCTGAACCAGGTCGGTTTATCAGGTAGTTGCGGCGGTGCCTGCTCTGCCGAAGAAAAACAACAATGTGCAGCGCGCAAGCATGCACAGGATCACGGTTAACACACTGAGGAGAGAGCAGCATGCTGGCATCACTGAAAGTTAAAGATCATATGAACGGTACCAAGCTGACGTTCACACCAGATATGGACGTACTCAGGGCGATACACCAGTTGATAGAATTTAAGATTTCCGGCGCACCGGTCATCGATCACCATGGCAATCTGATTGGCTTTTTATCAGAGAAGGATTGTATGCAGGTAGCACTGAATGCGGCCTACCAAGGTGAATCAGCCGGCCGTGTCGAAGAATATATGCATCACAGTGTCGAAACCATTGACTACGAAGCATCAATTATTGATGTCGCCGAAATATTTCTGCAAAAAGCCTTCAAATGCATGCCGGTCATTAAAGAAAACCGTCTGGTCGGCTCCATTACCCGGCAGAATATTCTCAAAGCGCTGCAAAAAACAGCCAACCCGGAATCTGTCAAAAAACCCAACAGTCAACAATCGACCAAACAAAATATCCACGTCAGCAGTCCGAATTAAGACTTAAATGACAACCAAACAGCCGCTTCTAGCGGCTGTTTTTGTTTCAGGGCTTTGTCATAACGCTGACATCTTGTACTCTTAATCATTATTACCTCTTTCAGAGCAAACCATGATTTATAACAGCATTCTAGATACTATCGGCAAAACGCCAATTGTCCGTCTTAATCATATCGCCCCGAAACACGTTGATATTTACGTCAAAATCGAAGCATTTAACCCGATGGCCTCCGTCAAAGACCGGCTGGCGATTGCCGTGATTGAAGATGCCGAACGGCGTGGTGTGCTGAAACCGGGTCAAACAGTGGTTGAAGCGACTTCCGGTAATACCGGCATTGCGCTGGCAATGGTCTGCGCCGCCAAAGGTTATCCGTTTGTCGCCACCATGGTTGAAACATTTTCGGTTGAGCGCCGTAAAATCATGCGGGCTTTAGGGGCTAAGGTCATCCTGACACCGGCCGCCGAAAAAGGCACCGGCATGGTCAAAAAAGCCAAAGAACTGGCCGAAAAACACGGCTGGTTTCTGGCTCGGCAATTTGAAAACCCCGCCAATCCGGCCTATCATCGCAGTACCACCGGTCCGGAAATTCTCTCTGACTTTGCCGGCAAACGACTGGATTACTGGGTTTCTGGCTGGGGCACTGGCGGCACCTTAACCGGTGCCGGTGAGATGATCAAACTGGCCCGGCCGGACACTAAAATTATCGCTACTGAGCCGGCCAACGCCTCCTTGCTGGCTGGTAATGACTGGCAACCACACAAAATTCAGGGCTGGACGCCCGACTTTATCCCAGATGTTTTAAACCGTGATGTTTACGACGAACTGTATCCAGTCACTGATGAAGAATCGAAATCATGGGCATTACGCCTGGCCAGTGAAGAAGGTATTTTCTGCGGATTATCCTGTGGCGGCACGGTTGCCGCGGCCATGAAAGTCGCCGAAAAAGCAGCGCCCGGCTCGGTGATTCTGGCCATGTTACCCGATACCGGCGAGCGCTATTTATCGACCTATTTATTTGAAGGTATGAATGAAGGCTCTGATGATGATTGGCTTGAAGGGCTCAGCTAATCAATCATTTAACACCTGAGCAACAGCCATCGACCAGCAACAAGTATGGGTGGCACCGACAATGATGTGACTGGTCACTTTGTCGAGCTTTTCAAGATGCGATAAATAGGATGTCAGTACCGAGCCGGGTACCACATCATCACGGTCACCAATCAGGTGAATTTGCGGAACCGCTTCCAGCGCCTTACTGAAATCAATCGGATTTAACGAACCGGCCAGCGGCTGTGAGGCATTATAATCGGTCCAGCGTTTGTGGTCTAAATTGCCAGCCACCGTGACCAATAAGGCGACATCCTGCCGTTTGGTGGCAATAATACTGGCCACCGCCCCACCGCCGGAGAACCCAATCAGTCGTACCGATTTAGCACGATAGCGGATTTTCAGCGCTGTAATAGCCCGATCCATTGAATCAATCACCGTCTGTGAATAGCGGTGTGAAGTCCAAACCGCCTTGCCGCAGCTGTTAAACCGGCTACCATCCAGATATTGACAAGGCCGGGCCAGATAAACCGAATGACCGCCTGTGCTGCGCGCCAAATCCAGAGCAATGCCTGGTTTGCCATCACCTTCAATAAAAACATTCAGGGTATCGGTAAAATGTAACGTGGGTGGCGCGAACCCCATAATCATATGGTTGCCGCCTGTGAACAGCATGCGTTTCCACGGCGCCGGTTCTTGGGCTTGAACCGGCGAGACAAATAGCAAAAGCACAATGAATAATTTCATACCGCGCCTCCCTACAAGTGGGCTCAGGTAATGTGCTGCATTAAAAGTGCCATAGTTAATTGCAAACAACCAGTTTTGACTTTTCAAGACACAGACAATCAGGGGTAGGATTCAGCCATGAAGCCACGTATCCAGCGTTTTACGGCCAGCAAAGAATATTTTTTTGTCGAAGGCTGTTACATCAATGAGCTTGCTAATTCAGCGCAGGATCCGGCGGTTTCCATCGCTCGTGCACGGGTTGAGCGCGGTGTCACCACTCACTGGCACCAATTAAGTGCAACCACCGAGCGTTATGTCATTCTTGAAGGTCAAGGGGATGTGGAAATTGACGATCTGCCTGCACAAACGGTCTTTGCCGGCGATGTGGTGCTCATTCCGCCCGATACCCGGCAACGAATCACCAATACCGGCGTCGTAGATCTTGTATTTCTGGCAATTTGTACGCCGCGATTTCAGCCTGAGAATTATCACGACTTTATCTGAATAACAGGCTTGTCAGACTCACCATGAGTCACTAAACTTGATTTAAAGTTTCATTTAATCAAGTTAACCGATGACTAAACAAAATACACATGGTGGCCGCCGTGCCGGGGCCGGTCGCAAAAAAGGCAGTGGCTTAAAAGAACCAACGGTTGTCATGCGAGTACCGCAAAGCCAGCAAATACAGGTACGAAACATGATTTCGGCTTATAAATCGCAGCAGCCGTTGTCAGTTAGCTGTCCTGCCCGGATATTACAACACAGAGCATTACCACTGTTCAGTTCTAAGGTAGCAGCCGGTTTTCCATCACCCGCCGATGAACATGTCGAAAAACGGCTGGATCCCAACGATTTTCTGATCGATAACGAAGAAGCCACTTTTTTTGTCACCATTGAAGGTCACTCGATGATTGATGTTGGCTTGCTCCCCGGCGATAAGGCGGTTGTCGATCGCTCTAAAAATGCCCGAAAAAATAGTATTGTGCTGGCAGTCGTTGATGGTGAGTTTACGATAAAAAGACTTAGCAAACGCCCCGATGGCCAACAGGTGTTAATGCCGGAAAACAGCAGTGGTGCTTATCCGCCAATCTACATCAAAGAGGGTATGCAGTTTGAAATATGGGGCGTTGTAACAGGCGCATTCCGGCGGTTTTGATATGGCTATCAAAGCACAAAATATCGCGCTCGTTGATGTTAATAATTTCTATGTATCGTGCGAACGGGTTTTTAATCCAAAGCTCAACGGCCGTCCAGTGGTAGTACTCAGTAATAATGACGGCTGTGTGGTCGCACGCAGCAATGAAACCAAAGCGCTCGGCATCCCAATGGGCGCGCCGTGGTTTCAATACGCTGAGCAAGCGCGGCAAAATAATATCATTGCGCTGTCTTCCAACTATGCGCTGTATGCTGATATGAGCAATCGTGTAATGCATATTCTCAGTCAGTTTTGTCCGGATCAGGAGGTCTATTCAATTGATGAATGCTTTCTCGACCTAAGCCAATTTCAACATTTTGATCTTGAAATATATGGCCGGCAAATGCGCGACACCATTTATCAATGGACTGGACTGCCGGTTTCAATAGGCATTGGTGCATCCAAAACACTGGCTAAGTTCGCCAATCACTGCGCCAAAAATCGCCCGGAATTTCGTGATGTCTGTAATCTTTCTAGTATCAGCTCCCATGATCAGGACAAACTGATGGCAGAGATACCCAACAACAAGATTTGGGGTATTGGTCAAAAACTCGGGCAACGCCTCACTGAAACGTACGGTCTTCGAACTATACTGGACATAAAACGGGCTAATCCAGACCTATTACGTCGCCAATTTAACGTCATCATGGAAAAAACCATTCGCGAACTCAACGGTATTGCTTGTATCGAACTAGAGCAATCACCTGCGGCGAAAAAACAAATTATCAGCTCTCGCAGCTTCGGTAGACCAGTAACCGACCGACAAAGCCTCGCTGAAGCAATCACCCTTTACGTCAGTCGTGCCGCCCGGAAACTTCGACAACAACAATCCGTTTGTGCCGCCATCCACGTCTACATCCGCACAGGTGTTTACCGGCAGGGAAAAGATTTTTACCGTGGCCATATCACACTACCAGTACCCGTGGCTGATAATGACAGCCGTCAACTTTTGAAGATCGCGTTGACCGCGCTAGATAAAATTTACCAGCCAGGTTATCAGTATGCCAAAGCTGGTATTGTACTTAGCCAAATATCCATGCAAACCGAACAGCAACTGAGCTTGTTCGCCGAGAATCCAAAGCGCCGTAATCAACATCTCATGCAAACACTGGACAATATCAATCGGCAGATCGGCCGCGATACTCTAAAACTGGCCCGGGAAGGTTTTCAACGCACTTGGAAAATGAAGCAGGGTCTGAAAAGTTTTGGTTATACTACCAACTGGCAGGACAACCTGACGGTTACCTGAATGTTCAGAAAAGTCTCTCTAAACCTCAAACAATAAAAAAGGCCACCCCAATCGGCGCTAGTCTTTCGGTTTTGACCTACTTTGACTGAGCCCCTCCATGGGCTCAGCCCTACGGGCGCCTGGCGGCGTCCATTTTTGCTCCTGGCAAAAATGTCACATGGGACGTTCACCTGCTCCGATGAAGCCACTACAAATCTTTCAGATATAAAAAAAGCCCGTCTCGATTGAGACGGGCTTATTTTATATTAAAGCCTGGCAGT